>Ga0180007_10000367_pt1 | contig 79533 bp, 58 predicted proteins | sample MM_PC_MetaG_FD_121122 | JGI IMG/M metagenome (GOLD analysis project Ga0180007, IMG submission 121122) | Groundwater microbial communities from the Aspo Hard Rock Laboratory (HRL) deep subsurface site, Sweden - MM_PC_MetaG | ecosystem: Environmental > Aquatic > Deep subsurface > Groundwater... | reverse complement strand
ATGCTGACTCCTGAACAAGCACATTTAACATCAGGAAAACTAAAAAGAAGATGGAAAAACTATTATAAAAAATCAGTAACTTTAAATGTTTAATCTGTAAACTTTTTTTAGGACGACACACCCTTTTTTTCATTTCACCTCAAAGGAAGTACTTATTGTACCGCCTTTTACTGAATCGTATTTAACAGTAACTTTCCCTGAACCCTTCACTAAATATTGAATGGTTCGGCTTGTTTTTCCCGGATGACCATTTCTGATCATAATCCGTTTCAAATCATGCTGATCAATTTCCTGTGTGATTGGATTCAGATAATCAAATGTTTTTGCATCATTGATCCAACTGGCAGAAATAATATCAACATTACCTTCAAGAGTAAGCAGGTCTGGCCTCACAACATTATTCTGTGCCGCTTTTGCAGTAATAGTAGGAGCCACTTTCGGGTTGCTAAACTCAATCCTAACCTTGTAAACATCACTTCCTATCTTCTCCACTTTATAGTCACCCATATTCATCATTGGCATTTCATCTGCCTGATAAAGCGTAAACGCCATATTCCTATGAGCAAGTTCTTCGTTCATAAACCTTGGAGGAATCCTTCCTCTTGTTTTTTTCCAGCGACCTCCCATCTCAACTTTTCCATAATCAGGATGATCAAATTCTTTCCAGTCAACATACTCATCCCTAAATTCAAGATAATCATCAAAAAACAAATCACCTCCTTGCCCTGAGATTGGGCTGTTAGGATCCAGTGTTTGCTTCTGTAATTCTTCACTTGTATAATATTGTCTTCCACTCCATAGTTCATTTGAGAAGGAGATAATACCCAGTCCGTCACTGGTCCAGTCAATAAAACCACCATGAACAGTATATAATCCGCTCCAAATAACTATATAGCGGTAAAATGGTAACATCCGCTCTCCATTCTTTCCAAGTTCATCATAAAATTTGACATCAGAAGCCGGATACTCTCCCAATGCTTCAGCACCCGGTCCACGCAATATCATTCCACCGGAATTATGATAAGCCTGCACTCCGGCAATATTTGGATGAGCCATTAAGAATTTATTTATCGCATTTGCTTCAGGTAATTGAAATGGGAATTCCATAGCACCGCCCTGTACATAATTAGGCTGCCAATCGACTGCCCAGTTTCTGTTCGGATCATAACCTCCGGGTCCATCTTCATTAACCAAACCATCCCCATCATCATCAATTCCTTCTAATCCAAGAATGATATAATCACCAGTTTCTCCAAAACCTACCGGTTCCATAATTCTATTATCCCTTGTACTGATTCGCATATTCCCTTTTCCGGGAACATACACTCTTATTTGTTCAATTACTCCGTTACCGTTAAGGTCGTTTGGCCCGTCTTCATCATAAAGACCATCATTATCAGCGTCTACCGGAACATGACCGGATCGGGCTCCTCCTCCGTCACCTTCCATAAAGTACTGACGACCATCGGGATTAACCGAAGGAAAAATATAAAATACTCTTTCATCGACAAGCTGTGTTATTTTATCTATCCTTCCATAATTCTCCATCAGATACCAGATCGTATACAAACAAATTTCACTTCCTTGTATTTCATTACCGTGAATATTGGCATCAATATACATTGCCGCTTTACTCAGTTCAGGGCCGGTTTCAGGATTGTTAATTGTCATATACATTATTTCCTGTCCTTTATAGGATTTTCCAACGGATCCCAATTTAAGAAATGTTGGAAAAGCCTTTTCAAGCCTTTTCATGTCATCCCACAATTCATTCACGTCATGCCAGCGGTTAAAATCAAGCTTTACCTTGAATTGGGGATCTGAGGCATATTTCTGACCATAGGACACAGGTGAAACAACTGTCGTTATTATCACAACGACAAATGCACAAGCTAAGGTTTTATATATAGTTTTCACTTTTATTTCCTCCATTTTGAATTTATTATTATTTCAATGTAATATTAACCTTATCAGTTCCTGCCTTCTGTGCAACAACTATAAGTTCAATTTTATCACCTGATTTTCCTTTGATCAGCCATTCGTATTTTTGTCGCATACCTGAACCGGCCAGTGCCTGAAAGAAATTTGTTTTGGCATTTCCCGAAATAATCGTCTCCGGTTTAACGCCCAACTGCACCATGGTGGGGCTTACGGCTCTTGATGTTACCCCCTGGCTCAGGGCAGTCGGAAGAAATCCTTCATTTTCAACTTCAACTTTAATCCTGAAAATTCCACCTCCATGGTTGATCACTTCGGTTTTGGCAATTTTAACTTTTGCATATAAACCTGATAACTTTACCGCGAATTTTGCATGAGCTTCGCCAAGTTCAACAATTTTTGATGCAGGCGGATTATTTATCTCATAAGGTGTGAATCCACCAATTTCAACCTCTCCCAGCACCGGATGAGTATATGTTTGCCAGTCAACAAATCCCTTAATATTGTTTTTATCAAGCCAGTTGAGATAAATTTTGTCGATACCTAAAGTTTGAGAAGCTCCGGGTGCTGGCATTGTAGAGTTACCGCCTGTTCCTCTAACTCCCCGAGCAGATATGGCAGCCTGAGGAGCAACTCCTCTTTCATCGCCAGCTGCCGGTCTTCTTCTTTCTTCGTTAGTCGCTTCTGCTACATCAATACCCCAGCCGGGGGTAGAAAATGAAAGTACACCATACTGAAAATAACCATACTGAAAAAATGCACCCTTTGGATCTCTTAACGCTGGTTGGGTTTTTATGCCCGTTAACTCCTTGTAAATATCACCTGCTTTTTTGAAATACTCCAAATCTGCCAGATTAAAGGTAGTTTCTGCACTTATAACAGGTCTTTGTCTGCCGGTAGGTTGAGCAGTTTGTTGATCCTGATTGCCTCTACCCATTCTGAACATACCAAATCTTCCGGCAACCTCAGTACTAACCATCCCAACTTTGCAAGCACCAGCATTACTTTCATTCGCGATATTAATCTGGTCGATACCTTTATCTGAGCTTAAAGTCCCTCTTGATCCCGGTGGAACAATCAGATTATCACTTTCACCAAAATTCAGCATAATGGCAATATTTCTGTGTTTAATAACCCATTCCATCAATGCCCTTGATTCATTTTCACTTACCATATGCTTACCTGCATCATTCTTGAAATAAGGATAATCATGCATAAAGTTTCGGTTAATATCAGTTCCTCCTTTAGCATCCTCATTAATAAATCCATCATTATCATTATCTATTCCTTCCCAGTAGATCGCGTATCCACCACTTTCACCCTTTGCCGGATCAGCTTTTTTCATGAGCCTTGGTTCATCCTTATCGATCATATACAACCCATTTTTATCTTTCACTCTCATCATGGTAATATAACCGTCTTTATTCAGATCATCAGGGCCATCCTCATCCATCCTTCCATCATTATCACCATCATATTCATTCATGTTCGTTTTTCTGCCTGTTTTAATATTCTCAAACATTCCTTCAGCAGCATCGGGATTCATTCGGGGGATAATGTAATAAACATGCTCATTGATACTCTTTTTCACAGCATCATCAGAAGTGTAATTTTTTAACAGATGATTTATGATTGAAAGAGAGATTTCACTTCCAATAAGATGATCGCCCTCAAAATTTGCACCTATAAACATACCCGGTCTTTCAGCCACGGGAACTGCTTCCGGATTAGCGATTGTAATCACCCAGAGATCTCGTCCCTCAAGCGTTTTACCAATAGATTCAATCTTAGCAATGCCCTTGTTTTCATTCACAAGCCGTTTCAACTCTTTAGTCATCGCATCATAATTATGATAGGTTGAAAAGTCCTGTGACACAGCAGCAGGGGCATGAATCAGCATTCCGATAATAGTTATTATTATCATTACCTGTTTGCTTTTAATAACAGATCGCACAATTTTATTCACTTTGGCCTCCTTTTTATATAGTTTTAATAATTAAAAGTTTATCCTGTATTAAAAATAAAATTTAAAAAATATCAAAGGGATGATTACAAGTTTTCAGGCTAATTTGGTTTATTCCTTTGAGCGTAATTAGTTAGTCATTTCAAATGTAATAATTTAATTTTTAGTTGTTTTTTAAATTCTACATACTCATTTTTTTGACATATCAAGACTTGATTTTAACTGAGATTGTGGATCGATCTGGGATCACCAATAAATTAACTTTAATAAAACCATCAGGAGATCAAGGGCATTCAGAATTTGAACGCTCATTTTATTTGGTGATAGCTGATTTTAACGTGAGGTTATAAATTCACTATCGTTTATCATTATCTTGTATCAAGCATTAAAATACTTCTGCATTAATTCTGCCAACAAAACCCGATTTATCGGTTTTGAAATATAATCATTACAACCGGCATTTAGGGCTTTTTCTCTTTCTCCCGCAACTGCATATGCCGTTTGTGCGATGATGATTACCTCTTTGTTAAACTGCCTTATTCTTCGGGTGGCTTCGTAACCATCCATCGTGGGCATTTTCACATCCATCAATATCAAATCAAGATCAGGAATATTGCGATAAATATCAATGGCTTCAATTCCATTTTTTGCTATTAATACGTCCTTACTATAGTCCTTAATAATTTTTTTTATCAGGATTTCTGATGGTTCATCGTCTTCTACAACCAGAACTTTCAATCCCGAAACTTTTGGATAAAGCTGATTATTTTCATCTTTAGCTAACATCCATTCATTTGAATAACTGATTTCTTTGGTTTTCGTATGGTAAGGAACGGTAAAGTAAAATACCGAACCAACTCCTTCTTCGCTTTCAACCCAGATTTTTCCACCCAGCATTTCAACATAGGCTTTTGAAATGGTTAATCCCAATCCGGAACCTTCATAACCTTTATTTAACAAATCATTGCCTTGCCTGAACCGCTCAAAAATGATTTCTTTTTTTTCGGCAGAAATACCTGTGCCTGTATCCTTCACAAAAAATTCCAGTAGGGACACCGAATTCGGTGTCCCTACCGACCTATATCCAAATTCAATAGATCCGGTTTTCGTAAATTTAATGGCATTTTTAACAAGATTTGTAAGAATGGCATATATTTTTTCCCGGTCGGTTTTAATTATAGACCTTTTAGAGGGCAAGCTGTTTTTAAAAGAAAATTGCACTCCTTTTTTTTCAATCTCGGGTTGAAAAAAAGTGTAAATATCCTCGATCTGTTCGTTTATATTTGTTTCGGTAAAAGATATTTCCATTTGACCTGCTTCCACTTTTGAAATATTAATGATGTCGTTGATAATGTTGAGCATCCGTTCACCACTTTTCTCAATAATATGGATGTATTTTTGTTGTTCTTCTCCTGTTAGTTTTGGTTCTTTTAGTAGTTGCGCAAAACCAAGTATCCCATTCATCGGGGTTCGTATTTCATGACTCATATTCGCTAAAAAGGCTGATTTTAACCGATCACTTTCTTCCGCTTTGTCTTTAGCCTCAATTAATTCTTTCTCTTTATTTATACGTTCGGTAATATCTGAAGCCACCCCTATTAAACCTATGGGTTTGTCAGATTTATCTTTGATTACAGTTGTAGAAAGAGATATAGGAAACTCACTTCCATTCTTTTTTGTATTGATCAATTCACCCTGCCAACTACCTTCCAAAGTAGCTAAAAATATTTTCCTGATTATTTGTGCTGGATTTTTTATTGAACCTACAATCTCCATTGTTTTACCTATCAATTCATCTTCTGTGTAACCATATGTTTTTAAGAAAGATTCGTTGAGAAATAATATTTTGTTTTCAAAATCAGTAATGCTCACACATTCGTTTACACTTTTTAAAGAATGGGCAAGTACCAATATTTCTTCTTCGGCACGTTTGCGTTCGGTGATGTCCTGAACTTGCAGCAGATATCCTTTAATTAAATGCTCTTTTGTTCCAAATATTGGTGTTATAATATAGTCTAGATGAGCTATTCCACTTTTATTTGTTCTATATTGCTTAAGCTCCTTAACTTTTTCAAAATTAAAAATTGCCTGATATGAGATAGATTTTCCTTGGCGAAGTTTTTTTTGTCTTTCAGGGTTTAAACTGGTACCCTCAAAAAGATTAAACTCCTTGATTTCTGAAACATCCGGTATTCCAAACATCTCCATAGAGGCCTTGTTTGCCGCAATTTGCTTTCCGTCTGCCTGGTAAAGTTCGATACCGATTGTTGATTCATTAAAAATAGTTTTAAACTTTTCTTCACTTTCTCGTAGTATATCGTCCGCTAGTTTACGTTCTGTAATGTCACGGGCAGAAGAGTGCATGTAATGAATGCCATTGATGATAATCCTGGTATTATTAAATTCTACATCGACTTTTTGACCATTCTTTTGCTTTATTTTTGATTCCGTCAATATTTCCTCCCCACTTATTATCCTGTTGTGGAACAGCAAAAAGGCTTGCAAATCCTGAGTTTCGTGCAAATCAGGAATTTTCATTTTTAATAATTCTTGTTCCGAATAGCCTGTCAACCGACAAGCAGCGGTATTAATCATAATAAAATTAGCATCAACATCTGAAATGAAAATTGCATCTCGCGAACCATTAATAATGGCTTCACGCCAAGTATCTAATTTCTCTATCATATCTTTGGCAGGCTTTTGTAGTTTTTTTAAGTTCAAAGTATTTCCTCTCTTTCATTATGATAAAATGAAGTATTATAACATAGCAAATCTTTAGTATACAAAATTCCGTTAATAAGTCCTTAAAGATAATCATAAATTGGAAACTTTCGGTTTTTACAAAGGTGTTAGTATCCCATTAAATTTAGAAGTATTGATCATTGAATCAAACCTAACGCTTATTAATTGCTACTTTTTGTTAAATTTGACCCATTAAAAACAACACAATGTTCGATTCAAAAATTACCATTATAGGTGCCGGAGTGGTTGGATTGGCAATTGCCGCCAAACTTTCTGAAAACTATAATTCCGTTTTAGTTATTGAACGAAACAAACTCTTTGGGCAAGAAACCAGTAGCCGGAACAGTGAAGTAATCCATGCCGGAATTTATTATCCCAAAAACAGCTTAAGGGCAAATCTTTGTGTGGAAGGCAAAAAATTGCTTTATCAGTTTTGTGAACAATACGAAATTCCTCATAAAAAATGCGGGAAACTAATCGTCGCAACAACCGAGGGGGAAATCCCTATTTTAAATGAAATCAAACAAAAAGCCAACGAAAATGGCGTTGATGATTTAATCTTTTTGAATCAGGAAGAAATTGCAAATCTGGAGCCCAATATTTTTGCTTTAAAAGCTTTGTTTTCGCCATCAACCGGAATTATCGAATCACATTCATACATGAAACGATTGGAAACGATGGCTTTAAATAATGGGGCTGAAATGGTTTATGGAACAGTTGTTAAGGCAATGAAAAAGCTGGAACAGGGTTATGAAATTTCTTTGCTTGAACCCGATGGAACATCCTATTCGTTCACTTCAGAATATGTAATTAATTCGGCCGGACTCGAATCTGATCTTGTTGCTGAAATGATTGGTATTAAGAGTGAAGAATTAAGAATCCAGTTTTGCAAAGGACAATATTTCAGTATCAATCCACCCAAAAACCGTTTGCTAAACCATTTGGTTTATCCCGTTCCGGATCCAAACTTAATTGCTCTGGGAATACATGTGACAATTGATTTAGGCAGAGGTGCAAAGCTAGGCCCTGATGCCATTTATCTGGATGAAAACCTTTATGATTATAAAGTTGATATCGCACGAAAAGAAGTTTTTTACAATTCGGTAAAACGATTTTTACCTTTTCTTGAATTAGAAGATTTAAGCCCTGAAATGGCCGGACTTCGTCCGAAAATACAAAAGAAAGGAGAGTCCACAAAAGATTTTTATATTCAGGAAGAAAGTGAAAAAGGATATTCCGGATTTATTAATTTGATTGGGATTGAATCGCCGGGATTAACAGCTTCTTTGGCTATTGCAAAAATGATTGAAAGAATGCTTAAATAAATACTATTCTTAATTTATTGATCACGAAATTAAACTTCTTTCAGAAAATAATTTGTAAATTCACTACGCATATTAACCTAACTAAAAAGGAGATTCTAATGATAAAACTATCTAAAAAACTATTTTTATTATTTCTGATTGGCAGCATAAGCATTTCATGTTTTGCCCAAAATCCTATTACCGTTGGGGAAGTTACCGCTAGGTCGGGTGAAAAAATAAGCGGCTATATCATTGTGCCTGCCGGCGCAGACAGCGACATCGTTAAGGTTCCAATCACTTTGATTAACGGGGTAAAAGCCGGACCTACTCTCGCACTTGTTGCAGGAGTGCATGGATACGAATATCCACCGGTATTGGCAATGACTAAACTATCGCAACTATTAGATCCTAACAGTATCTCCGGAAAAGTAATTATCGTGCATGTTGCGAATGTACCCTCTTTTTTAAAGAGAACGGTGTATTATAATCCATATGATTGGAAAAACTTCAATCGGGTATTTCCCGGTAAAGTTGATGGTACAAACTCCGAACGGATTGCTTTTCAAATCACAAAGGAAGTCATTGATCAATGCGATTATTTAATAGACAACCATTGTGGAGACGGGAATGAAGATCTCATGCAGTATTTGTATTACACTGAGATTGGAAATCCGGAGGTAGATAATAGATCAAAGCAACTGGCTATAAATTTCAATCTGAAGGTTATTGTTCATGAAACAAATAGAACCAAAGATGTAATTAATTCTTTGTATGTTAGCAATACTGCCCTATTGAGAGGTAAGCCTGCAATATCAATAGAAGCAGGCAAACTTGGTGGAACTGCAGAAGAAGATATTAATGCAATTATGAAAGGCAGCTATAATATTTTAAAACACCTTAAAATGCTTGCCGGCGAACCTAAGTTGGATTTTGAATCAGTTTGGGTACAAGAATTTAAAATCATCACTTCTGAGCATGAAGCCGGACTTTACTATCCAATTGTTTCAAGGGGCGATCATGTTCAAAAAGGCGAACTTGTAGGTTATTTAACAGATTTTTTCGGAAATACCTTACAGGAAGTAAAGTCTCCATTTGATGGGATCGTTCTTTATATTATTGCTACGCCACCTATGTCATTTGGTGAACCAATGGCAATGATCGGAAGGTTTTAAATTACTTGATTTTGTAAAAGAAATTCCTTAACCTTTTTTTCTTGTCCATCAGTAATAAAATATTTGAGCTTTAGGTAAAAATTAAATTCGCTGCGAAGCAGAGGATTAAACTCCAGGGACAAATAAAATAACTCCATTTCTTCTTTCGAGAACTCGTTGTAATGATACCGATCAATTAGATCCTGATAATTGAATTTCATTTTTTAATAATTTGAACCATACTAATCTGATATCCATCGTCAATGCATTTGGGACAAAATTTGATTTTTACTTTAGAAGTATATCTGCACCTATAGCATTTGCAATCGGTCAGTACTTTTGATTTTGCCAGAATGTACGTCATAACTAACAGTATTAGACATAAATATTGAATAAAGATATGACAACAGATAAGCCTTAATTGTAGGCGAAATGCCTAAATTTAAAATTATTTTAACCTCAGTTCGATCTAAGCATTTCTCATGAAATTGGTTCATTATGTCAGAAATTTAGCCTTTTGAGCTAATAAGACGTTAGATCAGTTAGAAGTTAGAAGTTAGAAAATGGAAGTTAAACTTGCAAAGGTAGGTATTTTTAAGTATCTGATATATAATGTCTAACGTCTAGCGTCTAACCGTCTTTAATTTAAATTGATCTTGTGTCTTGAATCTTGTGAATCTTCTTTTTGTCTAATATCTAAAGTCTAACGTCTTATATCTTAATTTATCAAAACAAATTTTATGCAGGAAACTGAAATGGGTATCCAATATTTTGTTTTATGGCTTTTTCATAAATAAATGCAGCTGCAGCTACATCCTGAAGAGCCGTTCCGGTAGCATCATAAATGATTACTTCCTTATGGGATTCCCTGCCTTTTTTCTTGCCAATAATGATATCTCCAAGTTCTGAATAAATGTCTTCTTTGCTCATCAAGCCTGCATGAATAGCATGGTGAATTTCTCCAACTTCAACACATTGTACTAAAATATCGGCAACAACTTTATGGTCTGCCAAAATTTGAGGATCTAATTCTTGCTTTTCAGGGCTATCAGCTCCAACAGCAGCAATAAATAGTCCCTCATGAATATATTCATTTTTGATAAAAGCTTCTTTGGAAGGAGTACAACAAACACAAATTTGACTTTGCAAAATGGCTTCTCCTAAGTCTGATACCGGTAAAACCTCAATTTTCAGTTTACCCGACATTTTTTCGATATAGTTGGTCATCGCTTCTTCATTCTTGTCATAAGCAAATACTCTTTTGATGCTTCGCACCTGCATAATCGACTCCAATTGAATTTGCCCCTGAATTCCACACCCACAAATAGTAACATTATCAGCATCTTCTAATGCAAGATATTTTGCGGCAACAGCCGTTGCTGCCCCGGTTCTTTTTATAGTAATATCGCCTGATTCAAAAATGGCCAAAGGAAATCCGTTTTCACCATCATGAAGTAAGATTAATCCTTGAATATTTGGAAGACCATATTTTGCTTTATTCTGGAAAAAGCCTCCATTACTTTTTAAACCGAAATAAACTTTAGGAAATTTTAACCCACCGACTTTAATATGAAATTCACCATTTCCCGAATCAAAATGAAGCAGACCCGGACTTAAGACTTCTCCTTCAGCGTACAACCTGAATGCATTTTCTACAACTTCTATATGTTCTGTAAGCGACATCAATGATTGAATGTCGCTTCTGTTGAAAATCAATGAATGTTTGGGCACGATAATTTTATTTTATAAATATTACTTAAAAATAAGCGTCATTCTACACGATTCTTTGCCTTTAAACAATGCCTCAATTTTAGCCTTATTGCTTAATAAGTTGGGCATTAATAACATTCTCTTCAGTAATCATCCGTATGATGTACATTCCTTTTGCTAGATTCGAAATATCCAATTGATAATTATTTGAATTTAATAATTCGATTGAATGGTAAAGCCTTCCATCTAAACCAATCACATTCAGCATTACCATTTTCCGGATTTTTTCAAATTTAATGTTTAATACATTACTTGCAGGATTTGGAAATATTAAGATTCCTTCCTTTAATAAATCTTCAATTCCTAAAGCCCTAATATAATTAGTATTCCATGGTTGAGATGCTGAATTTGGATTGCCAAGCGCATCAAAAGCAACACCCTGAGCAACGCTTGCACTAACAATTCCATCAACAATTGGGCTCAATTTAACAGAAAATGAAGAATTACCAAGTAATGTAAACTGATTTTTTGTAGCGTTTACAACCGTTATTTTCGATATATCAAAACCACTAACCTGTTCACTAAAAACAATTGAAACATCAATTGGTGAAACATTGGTCGGGTTTGCAACATTTGAAGTTACCGTGACCGTTGGACCGATAGTGTCCAAAACAATGCTAAAAGCTGCACTTTCCAAACTTGTTATAACTGGATTGCTCGATTTTATTCTAGCTTTGTAGGCTTCGCCACTAGGGGTATTGGTAGGAATAATTCCCATCAAAACACCACTATTATTTGAAACTAAAGTCCCAATTTGCGTTTCGGTGCTAAATTCGCCATTTTTATTAGATAAGAATGCGGTAAAGGTGTTAGCTGTGAAGCCGCCCGAAATTGTAAATGGGATATTGATTACTTTTCCTAATATTTTTGAAACAACAAAGGGCGACCCGGATATTGAACCTAAGGTGATGGATGAAGTTGTAGTTCTAATTTCAAAGGAACTACTCTCAGATCCAATAATAACAGGATTACTTGATTTTACTCTTACTTTATAAGAGGTACCCGCTGAAGTGCCTGCCGGAATACTAGCCTGGATTGTTCCTGAATTAGCATCAGATGTTAAAGAGCCTATCTCAACTTCATTGGTAAAACTGCCACTGGCATTTGACAGGTAAGTTTTGTATTGGTTTGAGGTGTAAGTTCCCGTGGAAGTAAATGGTACATTTATGCTGGTGCCTGTAGTGGATGAAATATTAAATGGACTTCCACTAATAACCCCTGTTGTTATTGTAGCAGCAGCAGGTTCCTGAACAGTAATTTTAAAATTATCAAAATAACAGTTTATCCCATAATCGGCAGTAAACAGGAAGGCAATATAAAGGGATGTTTTGTTTTCGGCATCAACCGGCAAAGTAAAGGTCTTGGATTCCCATCCGGGATTAGCATTGTTATATCTTATAAATGTTTTACCATAATTCCAAGATATACCATTAGTTGACCATTGAACGGTTAAACTATCCTGATTGCTGTATGTGGCACTCTCGCTCCATTGGAAACTAACCGTAATGTTGGATTTCCCCTCAGATGAATATGCAGGGCTGATCAAACGAATCTGATCTCCTCTTTCACAATCATCTGAATTAAATTTTACCATATGAGTACCCTCATAAGGTGTTTGTGTAGGGTTTGTGCTTGCACCAACATAAGTAAGCTTCGGTGCTACACCACCCAAATCTCTTACTATTTCCTCTGTCCAACAAACAGGGATACTTGATGAATTAAATCCTTCGGTAATAGGATAAGTATAATTACCCGAAACAATGGTGTAATTTATAGACTTATTATTGTTTATACTTACTTCGTCTAAACCGCCGTTTATGTTTGATAATGATGCATTAAATGTATAAGTGCCAACAAGGAGTGAAATTTCGGCAAAGGTTATTGTATCAATTTTCCCTTTTGCCAACGATCCCGTCCATGAATAAGATATCGGAGCTCCGCCATTGATATTATATGATAATATAAAGCTGGTAATATTATTTGTTCCATTATTTTTAACAATAATTGTTGGGCTAATTTTAGTTTCCATGCAATAGGTTTTTTCTTTTGGAAGCACAATTTCCAAGATACTTGCGTCAACTGATAATATTGGAATTTCTTTTAAATCAGATTTCCACAAACCCCTGCCATAAGTAGAAGCAAATAGTATACTACTATCAGGACTTGATGAATTATAATAAATATCGAGTTCTGTAACCATTACATTTGGTAGCCCAGTATTAAATAATGTCCAATTTGCTGTTCCATCTTTAAAATAAACTCCACGATCAGTTCCAACATATAACTGATTTTTAGTAAGTGCATACTTGTTTTGAACAATGCTAAACGCTGGCAAGCTGGGTAATCCTGTTGAAATATTGGTCCAGGTTGTTCCTCCGCTGGTTGATTCATAAACTTGATTTCCGGTATATCCTCCAAGGGTTGCCCAAACGGTATTTGGATCATTGGCATGAACGGCCAAATAAGTTATTCTTGTGGGTAAGTTTCCGGTTACATCAGCCCACGTATTCCCACCATTAGTGGTAACCCATAATCGAGATTGATCAGCAACATACATCACCTTGTTGTTGGAAGGCGCAATGGCCATTGATCTGATATTATTAGATGTGTTGATGGAAGAAATATTAACAAAACTGTCACCCAAATCCGTTGATTTCCAAACATCCTGATATCCAACATAAATTGTATTGTGATCAACCGGGTCAATTAAAAATGGAGTTACCCAATGTCCTTCCAAGGTACCATCTCCAATATTTTTGTAAATATCAGTAGCCGTAGCCCAAAGATTTGTTGTTCGTGCAATTTGTCCATCAATATAGGTAGCATACTGAATATTCTGATTCGTATAATCAATTAAACATTCCATTCCATCGCCTCCTTTTACATCATACCAAGTTCCGTTATGGAAAAGTTTAGATCCATTATCTTGTAGACCTGTAATTACTGTATTGAGTGATGTTGCGGATACACCTAAACGATAAATTTGACTAATGGTCATCCCATTTGTTAGATCAGTCCAACTGGCTCCTCCATTGGTGCTTTTGTATATTCCTCCGTCATTACCTTCAAAAAGGGTATATGGACTTTGAAACTTTAACACGTGTTTATCTGCATGAACCTCTGGTGCCTTGGGGACAGCCTTATTATAATTCGAATGATCTGTCCACATATTATTTATAGTCCAGCTTACCCCACCATCGATGGATTTCCATGTATTAATCCCACCTAAATATAAAGTATTTGCGTCTGTAGGGGAAACAGCTAATGCAAGATCATACCAACCCTGGCCTGTATTATTTCCGCTTCCATCACTATAGTATCCCATAATGCTATGACCACTAACAGCACCATCAAATATTTTATCAAAGGTTTCTCCATTATCAAGTGATCGATAAATGCCCGACAAACCACCGCCGGAATTAGTAACGGCAGCATATACCATCGAAGGCGCATTGGGGCTGACTGCTAATTCTATTCTTCTATCTGTTGATTCAAAAGCCTGTCTTACTGTCCAAGTAACTCCCCCATCAAGACTTCTAGTTATTTTTGGTCGACTCCCTTTTGATGCAATATACAAAGTATCAGGATTTGTTGGATGAAATTCCATGTCGATTACATAACTGGAATCTCTATATATGTATGTTCCCCATGTAGTTGCACCATCTGTGGTTTTATAAACCGCATTACTAATCCCTCCATACAATACTGAATTATTTTTTGGATGTATGCGCAAAAATCCTGATAAATAGCCGGCCGATAGATTAAAAGAACCAGCTGAAGACCATGTGCTGCCTCCATTTGTAGATTTTAGAAATCCAATGGTATTGTTATCCCCACTATTTCCTCCACCTAATGTATGGGCAGATCCACCATCCCTATCACCTGTTGCTATATATAAAGTATTTGAAGTTGCATAATCTGATGGAATTGCAATATCACTAACCCCTAAAACATTGTTATTATCGGTTAAAGCTGTCCAACTATTACCATCATCGGTTGTTTTCCACAGCCCTCCGCTGGGTGCTCCAACCCAATAAGTATTTGTATCTGTCGGATGAAATGAAATACAATTAATTCGACCAATTCCTGCATAGCCACCATCAGAGTTGACCGGACCCATGCTTGTCCAACTTCCATTTGAGCTTTTTAGTTGTGAAAAATTAGATGAAGATTTATATTTCTCCCATTCCTTTTCAGTTGTAGTTTCGGGAAATTCTCCGGTTTCAAGATCTACTCTTGATTCCCAATACCACTCCCATCGCTTAAACAACTTCCAGCCCGGGGCCTTAATTTCTTCTCCATTCCTGATATATTTTCCGTTCTTTACATTAAATGGTTTCCAGTATTCATTAAATGCATCTTGAATATCAAAAAAGGTCAACTCACTTTTTCTACTTTTTAATTCTTCAAATTTTTGTTGCCAATCTTGAGTGTATCCAATTTGAAAAACAAGTATGAATAACAATGTAAATATGATTTTCTTCAGTTTCATTTAGTATAATGTAAAACTTTTATAACTCGTTTTGTCTCCCTCCCCTTCGGTTTTGTAATTGATCCTCACTCTATATTGACCTTTCTCAACCCTCTGATAAATTGACTTTCGAATGTGTTCATCCAATTTAGGTCCACACCAACTCTCCATTTGATCCCAAACTAATTCAATTTCGCCACCGGGATGTAACTCAGCAATATCAATTGAAGCCTGACAAGGAGCATCACACGGACATTGGAGAATCTTGATTTTACGCCAATCTCCATCTTCAAGTTTTTCAATGAGTAATTTTTCGGGATAATAGATTATAATACTCTTCGAATACATATTCTTTACTATGATTGAAATTGGTTTACCTGCTATAATGGGTTTATTGTCATTGATCACAATATTTAGCTGAGATGATGATATTCCGGTTGTTTGTCTTGTAGGATAACAAGCTATTAAAAGGACAATTATTAATATGTTAACCAATGATTTTATCATCAATAAAGTTTTTGCAATATTAGTTAAAAGTAAAGAGAATTTCTACAATTCGTTATTTGGATCACAGGAAGGAAGCAAAACGTGAAAACTACTACCACTTCCCAATCTGCTTTCAACCCAAATTTTGCCTTTATTTTTCTCGATAAACTCTTTACAAAGTATTAGTCCAAGTCCGGTTCCTTTTTCTTTGGCAGTTCCCTGAACTACAACCTGCTGGTTCACTTTAAATAATTTCTGGATATTTTCCTGGTTAATTCCAATGCCATTATCTTTTATCTCAACATCAATAAATTTTGGAAGTAAATTTGAACGGATAATTATCTCACCACCTTCATTCGTAAACTTAATAGCGTTTGAAATCAGATTCCGCAATACCATTCCAATCATATTTTCATCAGCAAAAACACATTCGTCATCTGAGAGTTCTGATTGTAATGTAATCCGTTTCGCGTTTGCTTGAGCATTTAAGGTCAACACTTCACGAGAGGCAATATCTTGTAGATTTAATACACTTGGATTGAACGTAACTCTGTTCAATTGCAACCTCGACCATTCAAGCAGGTTCAGTACCAGGTCATAGGCGCTTTCTGTTGCTTCCTTAATTTGTCCAATCACAAGCTTAAGTTCTTTTTCATCAAACTCTTCCAAGTCGTTATGCAATAGCTCTACAAAACCCAAAATACCCTGAAAAGGATTTTTCAAATCATGTGCAACTATTGAAAAAAACTTATCTTTTGTAGCATTTAATTCTTTGAGCTCTTTCTCCGAATTTTGAACCATTCGCAATGCATCTTTGTACTGTGTTATATCAATAAAAATCGTTGAGAATTGTCCTTTTTTAGGACTAAAAGCTACTACTTCAAAATATTTCTGATGATCCTGTGAGAATTGCTCGAATTGAATTTTCTCACCTAAAAGTGCAACCTCCCCATAAGTTTGGATGGTGCTCATATTAGTGGCTGGGAATAATTCTAAAATCGTTTTACCAACAACATAATTTGCTTTTAACCCAGTAATTCTTTCAAAAGCCGGATTAACTTCGAGATAACGATAATTTACCGGATTGTTTTCCTCATCGACAATTATTTCATGAAGTGCATATGCACTAAACATGGTTTCAAACAGCATGCGATATTTTTGATCACTGTTTTCTTCCGTTTTTTTTGATTTTTGAATGCCAAGAAGTGATTTCAGATACAAAATAACCCAATGCGGATTATCCAAATTGTGTATAAAACCATCCACTCCAACCTTCATCAACGATACCTGAGATTTCTCTAAAATAGCATCAACTGAATAAACAACAATAATAGGTAAGTACCCTTGTATACTTTTAAGCTTTCGAACAAGCCTGAAATTACCCTCATTAAGTATGCTCTTATTAATAAGTATCAGCCTTGGATGAAGATTTAAAAGTTTGCCAAATAAGTCTTCAAACTTCTCAACAACAATCGTTTTAGCAAGATTGGTTTTAACGATATTATTAAGTTTAAAACTAAGTAATGGATTCTCATCCACTATGAAAAAAAAGTCATCCATATCCGGGCCTCAAGATATAAAATAAGATTGAAATAAATTTAACAAATGTTTCCTTGATATTAGTAATTTTAAATTTTCTTTTAGAGTTTAGGGTCGCAACATGTTGAAAACTCAATGTTTTTTTTCTTTTATCATGATACTTAATAACCTATTTTTATCAAAGCGTAAATTAGGTCGAAGTCTATCTTATTGATTATAAATCTGATTTTTATCTGACACATACTTATTAGCAATTAATGAAAAAATTGTATTTTGTACTTCTTTTTATCTGCTTTTCAGTTACAGGTATTTTTGCCCAAACCTTGGATTTTGAATATTCAAATGGTTTTGTTGGAAAAGAAACTGTTTTTGTTAACAAATCTGTTATTGATGAGGAGGTAATTACTGTTGCCTGGGACTTGACAGGAAATGGTGTTTATAATAACGGATGGGGCGATACAGTTAGGTTTGTCTACGCGGCTATTGGTACATATACCGTTGGATTGCGTATAACGGTTCGATCGCTTCAATCTTATGTTTTTACCAAGGAGATTGAAATTGTTCATGAATTAAATGCGAATTTTACTTCTACAATTGTTTGTATTGGTGGTACTACAAAGTTTACAAATACCTCAACAAGCTCTGATGTCATTGTTAGTACTAATTGGGATTTCAATAGTGATGGGATTTTTAACGATGCATCCGGAAATTCTATAAATTATCTTTTTACAACTCCCGGAATACATGTTGTGGGCTTGCGGATTGTAACCCAATCGGGCTTAGCAATGTCAATTTACCGTCAGGTTGTTGTGGCTGAATTGCCAACGGCTAATTTTTCGACCAGCAATACCTGTGTTGGCACTTATACTGAGTTCACAAATTTGAGTGTTATAAGAGCTGATGACATCGCCGATTTTATCTGGAAATTTGGAGATGGGAGCGCATGGTCGAATGTAAGCAACCCTATACACATCTATTCTTCACCCGGTATCTACAACGTGACCTTGATTGTAAACTCTTCTTTTGGGTGTTCTCACACCATTACAAAAAATGTAAGTATTAAACCCCTCCCGGAGTTTACTCTTGAGTTTAGTGGACCAACTGAGTTCACTGAAGGTGAAAGTGTAACTGTTACTGCTATTGGAGATTTTGATCAGGCGATATGGTCAACCGGAGCAATTAGTAATTCCATAATAATTACACGAGGTGGAACCTATACAGTTGAGGTTTCAAAAAATGGTTGTTCAAGTGCAAAATCTTTTACGATTATTGTCAATGATAGAATCGGGATCATGAACCTGATCACACCTAACGGTGATGGTTATAACGATAGATGGGAGATTTTTCACATTGAAAAACGACGACCATGTGCAGTAAATATTTACAATAGGTCTGGTATAGAAGTTTTTTCAGACACTAATTATATTAATGATTGGACGGGAACTATTAATGGAAAACCCTTACCTGAAGGAACTTATTACTATATTCTTAAATGTGATAAGGATGCTGATGTGATAAAGGGGGCAATTTCAATAATACGATAGCTATTATTCCGATATGAAGAATGTGATTAAAATATTATACATTATATTTTTTGTTCATGGGGCTCAACTCATGGCACAGCAATTACCATTAACAAGCCAATACCTTACCAATCCTTATTTGTTATCTCCAGCCTTTGCAGGTTATAATGAAGATTCTAAAGTATTTTTAACTTACCGTAAAGAATGGGGTGATATTCAGGGAGGTCCCAAAACTGCCACCATTAACACCTATTTCCCTGTCTCTGAAAGAGTTTGGTTAGGAGGAGAAGTAATTAGTGATCAAACTGATATTTCTAAGGTCTTTAAAGCAGAATTTAGTTATACTTATCACCTTCCCATCGGCCCAACTCAACAATTATATTTTAGCCTCTGGGGTGGTTTGTTTCAAAATTCTATTAATTTAAATGGAGCAATTGTATCTGACCCTAACGACCCGATTTTGATTGGAAACAGTCAACTAACAGGAACCTCACTTAATGCCGGAAGCAGTTTAATTTTCCGTTGGCGGGATGGTAATTTCGGCTTTACAGCTCCTTACTTGTTTGTAAGTGAAGATGCATATGCTGTCGGAAGCGGGAATAATTTACTTGTTATTAAGCCTCAACTCATTGCACACATCACATATGATTTTAGGCTGAACTATAATTGGAATTTACAACCCTTCTTTGTTTATCGTTCAATAAAAGATTCACCGTATCAATATGACGTATCTTTACTTACAATTTACAAAGATAACTTTTGGGCAGGATTTATGTATCGTAATTCAGGTAAATTAGGTATTAACTTAGGGGGCAACTTAACAAAGCAGTTAAGTTTAAATTATACTTATGAATTTGCCAGCCAAGGAGTGCTTGCCAATCCTTCTGCGGTGCATGAGTTTATGATTGGATTCAATATAGGTTCGGGTGAAAAATATAAATCAAATCGATGGCGGGATTTATTAAATTCACGAGGGTATAACTTTAATTAAAACGGAAGGTCAATGAAAAATTTGCTTGCATTGATAAAATTAATTCTTTTCACTCTCACATTTTTGAGTTTGAACCAAAATTTGTTTGCTCAAAATGTTGGGATAAGCAGTATTGTCATAACTTTTGACAGCATTCCAAATGCCACTATTACTAAAGCCGGTTTAAAATACAATAAACATTTTGCACTAAGTTATCATCTCGAAGGTGCAAATAAAGATGTTTATTCCCATGCGTTTAAATATTTGAATGGAGGAACTATTAATAATGTTACCTATCCCGGGAAATTTTACACGAATGGTTGCAATAGCATACCTATTCCCTTTAAAATGAGCACATCAATATTTTCAATGAATGATGCTAAGGATACAGATTTACACAACCCTAGTGGGGCTTATGCAGCAACGTATCTGACCTGGCCCGAAATCATTGAACTATATCAAGCGGGTTGGGGAATTTATAATCAGGGGCTGACCTCTGCTGATACCGGTAATATAGATTATCTGATTGGGCGTAATCACAGTTATTTAAAACTTAAAACACAAGCAGCTACCAATAATGGTATCGAATCGAAAATATTAGTTAACCCACAAGGAAATATTGCTTTTTCCAGCCCTGCTTTTAACCTTGGATACGATGCAGCATACCGTCCATATGTTTATGGAGTTCCCTATCTTGATGTCACAAATCCTTCAACAATTACTGATATTGATAGTTTAAAAATGGGAAGGACTAATTTAATTGGGACCGAAAGCTTAGGTAAGCTAGCCGATTCTTTAAATGCCCACAGTAGTTACTCGTTAAACAACTGGGTCTCTGTTTATAATAAATCCGTTACAGGCGGAAGCACTGGATATTCTTTTGATGTTTTTAAATTTTATATCGATTATATTGCAACTAAATACGGCAAAGATAGTACCGATAATATTTGGATGACCTCTGAAGAAGAAGTATTAGATTATCTGACCGTAAGTAAGAATGTAACAATTAACACAGAAGTTTTAGGAAATCAGCTATTGATTACTTTCAATGGTACACTGCCTACCGATCTTCGTTATTACGCACTAAGCTTGCTGATTAATGCTAATGTTAAAATTACCGGAATTAGTGTTAACGGTGGTGTAAATAATTCTTATAAAGGAATTGGATATACAAGTGGGATGATCAATTTAAACTGGGATGGAAAAGTCGTAGTTTCAAAAACAGTTAATGCAGAAACTTATGTAAGCAAAGCTGAATCATCTCAATCAAATTATGATGTTTTAATCGCTATGGATTATTTAAACATGCTTGACCCGGGACAAACAATGCAAAATTTTCGAAATCGTTTATGTGCCATTCCCGGTGCTGTTCTACCCGATGGATGGTGCAATTGCAGTTTCTCTCTGGGCAATGATACAGTTATTTGTTTAGGTGATACCATAACTATTACTGCACCATTAGGCGTTTCTTATGAATGGAGCACCGGGGAAATAACACAAAGCATTCAAGTCAGTCCAACACAACACACACAATATTCTGTTACGGTTTATAACAATCAAGGCTGCTATTCCAGTGATTCCAAAATGGTCCTTGTGGTTAGTAATGAATTTGCCACATTAGTAGCCTCAAAGGACACCGTTTGTGTTAATTCTTGTGTAAATATTGTTGCATCGGGTGGGAGAAATTATTTGTGGAATACAGGTGAAACCACACCATTAAAAATTGCCTGCCCTGATTCAACTAAGACATATTCCGTTAAGGTGACAAATGCTTTTGGGTGTATTGATAATGACACCATTACTATTCACACTTATCCCAAACCTATTATTCAATTATCAAACGACACCGCAATTTGTCAAACAAAATGCGTCACACTTACAGCTAGTGGTGGCTATCAATATGCATGGAGTTCAGGACAAACAACGAACTCAATTCAGGTCTGCCCGAATGTAACCACAACCTATTATGTTACTGTTACAAATGACAAAAACTGCAGTGCCATCGATAGTGTTACTGTTACTGTTTTAGGAGTACCAACTATCTCTTTAAAATCCGATACAAGTATTTGTATCAATGATTGTATAAGTTTGACTGCATCAGGAGGCTCTTCATATTTATGGAGCACGGGAGCAACCACTGCTAGCATTCAAGTCTGTCCAACAATTACAACAAAATATATTGTTAATGTATTAAATACAGCAGGTTGTTCAGGGAAAGATAGTGTTACGGTAAATGTTTTGCCACTTCCTACCCTTGTAGTTTCAAATGATACCAGTATCTGCATAAATAGTTGTGTTACCTTATACGCTTCAGGAGGAAATACATACCGATGGACCAAATCAGGAGATACCACTCTTATTGGAACAGCAGATTCAATCGTTGTTTGCCCTAGCGAGCAAACAACATATCTTGTAAAAACATTTAATTTGAATGGATGCAGTGTTACCGATAGTGTTAAGGTAAGCCACAAGTATGCTACCAATGCAAAAGCTGGTCTTGATACAACAATTTGTATAGGTGGCACGGCAACTTTAATCGCAAGTGGTGGCTTTACTTATTTATGGACCTCAGACGATACTGCTACAATAGCAGGTTATAATACACGCCAAATAAATGTCAGCCCTTTAGATACAACTAACTACTATGTTTTGGTTGGAGGAAATTCAAATGGTTGTTACGCGAGCGATACCGTTAGGGTAAATGTTCGTCCTAAACCAATTGCAAATGCAGGAATGGATACGACGATTTGTTCAGGAGACTGCATCATTCTTACGGCAAGTGGGGGAGTTGACTACACTTGGAACAATGGAACCCAGGGTGCATCAAATTATGTCTGTGCAACTGCGAATACCAACTATTCTGTTACTGTTTACGATGATTATGGCTGTTCCAACACAGATACCGTAAAAATATTTATTGCCGAAACTGCCCCAATTAGTTTTTCGGGATTATCAAATGTATACTGTAGTACAAATCCTGCAAGTTTACTTGAAGGCACTCCTGGCGGTGGAGTATTTGAAGGACCCGGTATCAGCAACAATATTTTTTATCCTTCAATAGCTGGGGTTGGAACCCACAACATAAGTTATAGTTTAGTAAATGATAATGGATGCTTGAGCAACACTGTTCGAACGACCAATGTTTATGCTTCTCCAAATATCTTTTTAGGAAATGATACCACGATATGTAAAGATGCATCATTAACACTCACTGTACCACAAGGTTTTGATAATTATCTCTGGTCGAACGGAAGTACCAGTTATACAACTGTTATATCCGGAGCAATAGCTGGAGTTGGCACAGATACTATACGTTTGATTGCTACCCAGAACGGATGTGCAGCTTTTGATGAAATTATCGTAACGGTTATATCCTGTAATGTGGGCATTGAAGATTTAAATAAAATTGGAATTTATATGTATCCCAACCCTACCAAAGGGCAATTCAATATTAAATTTAATACACAGGAAAAAAACATGCAGCTTGATATTATCAACCTCCAAGGACAGATTATTTTTAGCGAAGAACTTGAAGATTGTAATCAGTTTGATTGTACTAAATCTATTAACTTATCAGGATACAATAAAGGACTTTATATTGTAAGATTCTCAAATAAAAATTTTATACAGACAGCTAAATTGCTGATTAACTAATCAAAATCCGGATTTTATACAACTTTTCATCCTTACCTTTTTGCATAAGGCTGCATTTTTAATACTTTTGCCACGCTAATAAAATATAATGATGAAAAAAATTCTAGGTATAGGTAATGCATTGGTGGATATTATGATCAGAATTGATGATGATCGGATACTAACAGATCTTGAACTTCCTAAAGGGAGTATGCAATTAGTAGATAAGGAAAGATCTGCCAAAGTATTGTCTGCAACAAATCATTTAACTCGAGAAATTAAATCGGGAGGAAGTGCTGCAAACACTATTACCGGATTAGCCGAGCTTGGCTTAAGCACTTCTTTCATCGCAAAGATTACCGAGGATCAAATGGGTGAAGTATTTAAAAACGATCTGATTCGCTCAAACATTGAACCTAAATTACAATATTCAAAAACCGGAACCGGTACTGCTGTCACATTGATAAGCATAGATTCAGAAAGGACTTTTGCAACTCATTTGGGAGCTTCTATTGAATTATCTGAAAATGATCTTACAGATGACTTATTTGTAGGTTCTGAACTATTTTATATTGAAGGTTATTTGGTTCAAAATCATGAATTGCTTGAAAAAGCAGTTAGTCTTGCCAAGAAAAACAATCATAAAATATTTTTGGATTTAGCAAGCTATAATGTGGTTGAAGAGAATATTGATTTCTTAAAATATATTTTAGTGAATTACGTGGATGTTGTTTTTGCCAATGAAGAAGAAGCGAAAGTAATTACCGGAAAAGAACCACGGGCAGCAATCGTTGATTTGGCTAATTATTGCGAAATAGCAATCGTTAAAATTGGCAGTAAAGGATCGCTTATTTTAACTAACAATCAATTGACCGAAGTTGGGATCATAACGGCCAACAGTATTGATACTACAGGTGCAGGTGATCTTTATGCTGCAGGTTTTATTTATGGTTTCGCACATCAGGCAAGTATGGAAACATGCGGAAAACTAGGTTCCTTACTCTCGGGTAAAGTTATTGAAAATGTAGGTGCTAAAATTAATTCGGCACATTGGCCCGAATTAGTAAAAACAGCAAATAGTTATCTTATCTAGAACTCATTCAAATATGCAGTATTCCTTTTTATTATTGCATAGATTTTCATACTTTAGCAGCCCTTTAAGAGGAATAGAAAAATAATTTTTATAAACTACTAAAAATGAAGGTATATCAAACTAACGAAATTAAAAACCTAGCGCTTCTTGGAGGTGCAAAAACGGGGAAAACAACACTGGCAGAAGCAATGCTTTTTGAAGGTGGAGTGATAAATAGAAGAGGAAGCATAGACGATAAAAATACCGTTTCGGATTATCGTGACATAGAATTAGAACGACAAAATTCTATTTCTTCAACGGTACTATATGCAGAATTCGCTGACAAGAAAATTAATTTCATCGATGCTCCGGGTTTTGATGATTTTACAGGTGAAGTTATTGCAGCCTTAAAAGTAGTTGAAACAGCAGTTCTGGTTATTAATGCCCAAAACGGTGTTGAAGTAGGTACAGAAATTTCTTGGAGATATACCAGTAAAAATAACAAGCCTGTTATTTTTGCATTAAATCATCTCGAACATGAAAACTCAAATTTTGAAGAAACAGTTCGTCAATTAAAAGTTCAATTTGGAAAAAGTTGTACGATTTGTCAATATCCGGTTAATCAAGGATTAGGATTTAATGCTATCGTGGATTTAATTCAGATGAAAATGTACAAATTCAAAGATGATGCTAAAGCCGAAATTGTCGAAATTCCAGATTCTGAAATAGAAAAAGCAAAAGAACTCCAGTCCATATTAATTGAAGATTTAGCCGCAGTAGATGAAGCTTTGATGGAAAAATTCTTTGAAGCTGGAACCTTACAAGAAAAGGAAATGCAGCAAGGATTGAAACTTGGGATTACCTCAAGAAGTTTGTTCCCGATTTTATGTGTAAATGCTAAAAAAAATATGGGGGTTGCACGATTAATGCAATTTATAACCAATAACGCACCTAGCCCTAACGAAGTAGCTGCACCTAAAACAATAGAGGGAAAAGAAATTCCATGCAATCCTGCAAACCCACCTTCAGTCTTTATTTTTAAAACCGGTATTGAACCTCACTTAGGTGAAGTTTCTTATTTCAAAGTAATTTCAGGTCAAATTTCTGAAGGCTTTGATATGGTAAACACTAAGAACGGATCAAAAGAGCGGATTTCACAAATCATGATTACTGCCGGTAAAAACAGAGAAAAAGTTGAAAAAATAGTTGCCGGAGATATTGGGGCTACCATAAAACTTAAAAACTCTCATACCAATACATCCTTAACAACTGCAAAAAATACGAATGATTTTGTTGCCCCAATTGTATTCCCTGAACCCAAATATCGGGTTGCTGTAAAAGCAGTTAGTTCAACCGATGATGAAAAACTTGGAGCTGCATTGAATGAAATGCACCGTGTTGACCAAACTTTGTTGGTAAATTATTCAAAAGAATTAAGACAAATGATTTTACAGGGGCAAGGTGAGCTTCACCTTAATATTGTAAAATGGAAATTGGAAACCATTGAAAAAATTCCCGTTGAATATTTAACTCCAAAAATTCCCTATCGCGAAACGATTACAAAATCAGCTAAATCAATGTTCCGTCATAAAAAGCAATCGGGTGGTGCAGGGCAATTTGGTGAGGTTCATATGATGATTCAGCCTTATACCGAAGGAATGGCCGATCAAACTGAATTCCCAATTAGAGGCAGGGATGAGGTAAAATTAGACTGGGGTGGAAAACTAATAATGAATAATTGTATTGTTGGTGGAGCCATTGATGCCCGCTTCCTGCCTGCAATTATGAAAGGTTTAATGGAACGAATTGAAAATGGGCCATTAACCGGTTCGTATGCCAGAGATATTGTAGTTAATATTTATGATGGTAAAATGCACCCTGTCGATTCAAATGAGATTTCATTCAAATTGGCTGCCCGACATGCATTTAGAGATGCTTTCAAAAATGCGGGCCCAAAAATTCTTGAACCTATTTATGATGTTGAAGTTTTAGTTCCGGAAGACAGAATGGGTGATGTAATGACAGACCTTCAAGGTCGTCGTGCCATTATCATGGGAATGGATGCTGAAGGCAATTACCAGAAAATTAAAGCCAGAGTTCCGTTAGCAGAAATGAACCGTTACTCAACCGCTTTAAGTTCGATTACTTCAGGCCGTGCAATGTATGGAATGAAATACGCTGATTATACACAAGTACCAAGTGATATTCAGGATAAATTATTGAAAGAATATGAAGAAAGCCTGGAAGAAGAATAGGCCTGAAAACAATTTGATATACAAAAAAACCCGCCAAAATTGGCGGGTTTTTTATTGGATTTCAATTCACAGATTTGAATCAAAAACAGAATTATAATTAACAATTAACCTAACAAAGCCCATCTAAAATTTACCTTTCCCAAATCGTTTTTATAAATTTAGATTCGGTAATAAAAATTATCCCATTTATTTTCATATTTCCGATAAGCCCCCCAAGGTAACCCAGTGTATTACAATCCTCATCCATGACTTCCAACGTCATATCTGCGCCACAAAGACCTGGGTCAAACACATATACCTTTTCATTCATAAATTCATACTCCTTGACATTTGCCCCTTTGGTACATGCATAATCACTCTTTTCAAATTCCCGAATTTTATTATTCAAGCAATCGGATAAGCCAAAATCCTCTTTATCGCAGGCAACCAATGCTACCAGAGATAATATTATAACGATGTATATTTTTTTCATAATAATCAATTTAACGATACCTCATCTTTGGGGTAGCACGTATTAATGATGGCATAAAGATTAAAATGGTTGCGTGGGGTTTGAATTTTAGGGGTGACACCCAGCAGGGTGTCACCCCTCATGATTAATTATGGGATCTTTTGGAGATTAGAATGATTTTAAATTTTATTAATATGCAAGGGTTACCTTTTAGCAAGAACTGGAATTAATAGGTAATCTTCCTATTGATTTTTTATTTTTTATACTCCCCGATTATATTTATGAGACAATTGTCTTTTATAAAGTATATATAATATGAGTTATTAGATTTAGTAAATCACATAATGTATAAACACTAAAAACAATTACAATGGCAAAAATTAAATGGTTTTCAAGAGATAACCACTTTCTTGGGTTTAGGATCAGACCGGTGACATTAATCATTGTAATCATAATATTCTTGTTTTCCATGATCTACCCGTTTATAAAATAAATGAAACTTAATGAAATTGCCCATCATTCTATGGGCAATTTCACAACTTGCTTTTTATCCTTAGGGGTGACACCGTGCAGGGTGTCACCCCTAATTCCTCTAATTCTTACCAGAAAAGATCTAAAATCTTTGCATGATCATCATTGGTAAGTTTATGATTTGCACCACCAACTTTATTCAGATTCATTACCTCTAAAATTTCTGCTTTACTTTCCTTACCTGTTGCAATATCACTTAGTCTGATCGGACACTCGATTGATTTAAAATAAGCCTCGAAAGCATCAATGGTTTCATCTGCAGTTTTTACACCAAAAACATTTTGCCCCAAAAATGCAATCCGATCCGAAACTTTTTCTTTATGGAATTTCATCCAGGCAGGAATTACTATTGAGAGGCTTGCTCCATGAGCAACGTCGTAAAGTAATGATAAAATATGACCAATACTATGCACACCCCAATCACCTGATACCCTTCCGTACATGGTAGTCTGATTTAAAGCCATGGTTGCAGCATACATTATTTTTGCCCGCAAATCATAACTTTCTAAATCATTTAACAGCAGTTCTCCATTCTCCCTTGCTTCATTAATGATGGCGAATACCAGTTTATCAGACAAAGTAGCATCACCGGCTCCAAAATAAGCTTCAAGGCTATGTGCGATCAGATCTGCAATTCCAAATGCCGTATAATCCCTTGATACTGAAAAAGTGTTTTCCGGGTCAAGAAAAGAATGGCGATTATAGGTATGATCGCTTCCGTATCCCAGCTTTTGTTGGGTAGCTTTATTTTGCACCACAGCAAATGGATTCATTTCAGTTCCGGTAGCGGCCAAAGTAAGCACGGAAACCAATGGAATTGATGATTTAGGTTTTGCTTTTCCTGAATAAAAATCCCAGCCTGAATGATTTACAGGGATTGTTATTGAAATAATTTTTGCCGAATCAATAACACTTCCCCCACCTACAGCCAGAATTACATCAACCTTATTTTTCCTGCCCAATTCAGCCGCGGCATCCACATCCTCAATGATGGGATTTGGCCTGATTCCCCGATATTCAAAAATCTCCGCATTGATGCTTTTTAACTGTTGAATAGCCTTATCATAAATGCCATTTTTTTTAATTGATCCACTGCCATATACGAGTAAAACACGTTTACCATATTCTGCAACGGCATTTCCTAAGCCATTCATTACTCCTTTTCCAAAGTGTAGTTTGGTAGGATTATACATTATAAAGTTTTCCATTTTTTATTTTTTAGATATTAGATTCAAGTATTAACCTGCCTGCCGCAGGAAGGGATACAAGATTTGTTTTGTTCAAACGCTCAATGGTTCAGAAGTTCAGATTTTTTTCATTTTCAAATCTTCAAATTGCCAAATTAAGCAATCGTTCCGCTTCCAAAGCAAATTTGCTCAGTCTCATCATAAATCACCCCAAACTGCCCTGCAGCAATTCCTGCAATTGGTTCGTCGGAAGTTAAAATATACACATCCTCATTTTTGATCATTGATCCTCCTGTAAATTCAGGCGTATGACGGATTTTAAATTTAACTCGTTTTGGTGTAGAATAATCCTGATCGGGTCTTTCGTTGATCCAGTGAAAATATTTTAACTCGACCACATTTCCATATTGAGAAATGGGATCGTAACCATTTGAAATATAAATTATATTATTTTCAATATCCTTCTTTACCACAAACCATGGTCCCTGACTTAAACCCAATCCTTTTCTTTGACCAATTGTATGAAACCAAAAACCTTTGTGTTTGCCAAGTTTTTTGCCTGTTTCAAACTCAATCACATTGCCTTCCTTTTCCCCAACATAACGACGGATAAAATCATTGTAATTAATTTTTCCCAAAAAACAAATTCCCTGACTATCGGGGCGATGGGCGCTCGGCAGTTTCATTTCCTCCGCCAGGCGTCGAACTTCACTTTTCTGCAAATTGCCGATCGGAAACATTAATTTTTGAACCTGGGCTTTGGTAATTTGAGCCAAAAAGTACGTTTGATCCTTTCGTTTATCAGCTGCTGTTGCCAGATATTTTTCACCATTAATTTCTCTTGTACTCGCATAGTGCCCGGTTGTAATTAAATCAAAATCCTTGCCGTACAATTCTTCGAAAGCCCCGAACTTGATCATTTTATTGCACATCACATCAGGATTGGGAGTAAGCCCTTTTTTAACCTCATCCAAAGTATATCTGATTACACGTTCCCAATATAATTTCTGCAGATCAACAATTTCCATCTCCAGTTTATGCTTGTTGGCTATGTATGTGGTAATTTCTATATCCTCTTCTGATGGGCAATCGGTATAACCCGGTTCATCTTCCATCCCAATTTTTATATAAAAAATCGTAGGTTTATAACCCAGCTCAATCAATTTTGGGATGGTTACCGAACTATCAACTCCACCGGAAACCAAGGCTGCAATTTTCATTCAAAATATTTTTGTAAAGTTAAGTAAAGAATTTCAGATAAGATGCTCCTTAATCTCTTCAATCTTACCATTAAGCGATGCAAAAGCGATATGTATTTTGATTTTGTCTAAATTATTAGAAACTGTTTTTTATCCAGCTATTTAACTGTAGATTTGCACTCATAAATACATATTGTTTATGTGTTTATATGAGCCGGGTTTCTCGGTTATTTTTTTGAATATCGAATCGCATTTAATTACATATCGTTTAACTATTAACCATTTAATTCAAATGAAAAAAACAATTACATTCTTAGCCTGCCTGATAATAAGCATTGGTATGACTTACGGATTAGGTGTAGTGCATGGTAAAATAGCAGATAAAACAAGTGGAAATACATTATCTGGTGTTAATGTCCGATTACTTAACACTAATAAAGGAGCCAGTTCAGATCAGGATGGGAATTACAAAATTGAACTTGAATCTGGCATCCAACTGATTGAATTTAGTTATGTCGGATACGAAAATATTATTCGAACCATTAACATCAAAGATGGAAACACCATTGAATTGAACATACAGATGATTTCAACCGTTTTAAGTATAGATGAACTTGTTGTTACTGCATCTCGAATTCCTGAATATATGACCGAAATTCCGGGGCGGATTGAAGTAGTTAGTTTAAAAGATATTAAGGCAACATCTGCCAAATCGGTTGATGAATTACTGACCCAAACCTCAGGGGTAATCGTTGACAGATCATTGGGGATTTTTAGCAAATCGGTTGTTGGTATTAGAGGTATTGCAGGAGGAGAACAAGGCAGAATTCTTGTACTTCAAAATGGGGTACCAATCAATAAAACAGATGGTGGCAGTGTTAACTGGAACCGAATCAATGTTAACGATATTCAAAAAATAGAAATCTTTAAGGGCCCCGGATCTTCCATTTATGGAAGCAATGCGATGGGCGGAGTTATCAACATCTTAACCAAGAAAAACACCACGAAAGGTGTTCATGGATTTGTGAGTACAGATTATGGAACTTTCAATACTTTCTCACAAAATATTTCAATAGGTGGAAAATTAAAAGATGGAGCAAAAGGACTTTATTGGGGATTAACGGCCAATAACCGGACCAGTAATGGTTATATCAGTGTCCCTGATTCATTAATTGATGAAACTGTAATTGCCTCAGGCCTCAAAGAAAAAGGAATTACGGCCCGTATTGGTTATGATTTAGATGAAAAAAACAATGTAGAAATCGAATACAACTATTATGATGATGAACGCGGACGGGGCGAAAAAATCCAAACTGAACAAATTCGCGAATTTGATACTCATTTCCTCAGGGGAAAATGGCAAGGATCAAAGGGTGTGATGAAATGGGATATTAGTTCTTTTTATCAATTTGAAAACTATTTGGATATTCGGGAGAAGTTCAGTAAAAATAAATACAGCAGGTGGGATGTTAATTCTGAAAGAAAAGAAATGGGAGCACTGGCAAATGTTGTTGCAGATTTATACCATCACCGGCTCATTTTTGGAACAGATTTCAGAAATGGAAGTGTTGACGGTGCAGATGTTTACCAAACCTCAACCGACATTGTCCGTAATATTGGCTCAATGGACAATTTCGCACTCTATGCTCAGGACAAATACAGCATCACCGAAGCACTGAAATTAACCGCAGGAGTTCGTTTTGATATGATCAATTTTCATGATGGTGAATTCAGGATAGATGGTATGACCAGTGAAACTGATTTTATGGCAGGTTTTACTGGAAACCTTGAAGAACATAACTGGTCGGCTTTCACACCAAAGGCAGCCGTTCATTATACAATCAATAATCAAGTGAATACTTATGTTGCCTGGTCAAAAGGATTCAGGGCTCCAACATTGGACGATTTGTGCCGATCAGGTTTAATTTCCGGCGGATTTAAACTTGCCAATCCAAACCTTGGACCGGAAAGCGTGAACAGTTTTGAATGGGGCATGAACATGAACATAAGCCAAAAACTAAAAATGATGTCCAGTATTTACTTTATGAAAGGTCAGGATTTCATGTACTACCTGAATACAGGCGATTTTGTGATGGGCGGTAAAAAACCTGTTTTACAAAAAGCAAACATTACCGAAGTTTCTTTAATGGGTATCGATCTTGATCTTAAATATCAATTGAACGAAAAGCTAAATCTTTATGCCAATTATACCTTTACGAAATCAAAAATCAAAAAATTTGATGAGCAGCCTGAATTGGAAGGAAAGGCACTAACATACACACCAAAACATATGATAAATACGGGTTTCGGCTATGAAGATAAAATTGTTAACTTCTCCGTTAATTTCCATTACCAAGATAAGCGTTATAGGGATGATTCCAATACGGATGTGTTAAAAGGATACTCAACCTTTGATGCTAAATTGTGGAAAGAAGTTAAATGCGTGAACATCAAATGGATCAAAAGTTGGAATTTTACTTTAGATGTCAGTAATTTGATGGACAAAACTTATTTGGTATATTCCGATCAGATCAGTATTGGAAGATTTATTACCGGAGGTATTAGTATTTCATTCTAACAAAAAAAAATAAAAATTTGAATTATGAAAAAGCAGATATTCAGTTTAATAGCATTGCTGGCAATAAGCCAATTTAATTTTGCACAGAATTTCAAAACGCAATTGGTAAAGGATAAATCAGAAAGGGACGCTACCGATCGTACCAATAATTTCTATGACAATGAAGATACTTATTTACTTCCTCATTCGATGAAGTTAGAAATTTCAGGTGAAATTGCAAATCCGGGAATTATCGATATCAGCAAATTACCGCTACATTCGGTAATTGTAAAAGAAGCCTTACCTAAAGGAAATACGACCGAATTTATTGGATCGTACCGATACGATGGGGTTTCATTATACGATATCCTAAACGAGTATATTTTGGCGAAAAAGAATGCCAAAGAATTTCGTCCGATCATTGATTTATATGTTGAAGTTGAGAACGACAAGGGAGAAAAGGTTTGTATTAGTTGGGGCGAATTGTATTATCCTGTTCATTTACATGAAATCATCATCGCTACAAAGGTGATGCACATCGTTCCAAGCAAAACCAAAGAATATTGGACACTTCCAACAGAATCAAAACTCATTATAGCTTCTGATTTATTGACTTGCCGTAATATTTTAAACCCGACAAAAATTACCATCAAATCACTGGATAAAAACTTTGTGGTAAATCAGGGTATGGAAAATATGTGGAGTGAAGAATTAAAAGTTACAAAGAATGGAAAAGTAATGGATGTTTACAACCAACTTCCCACAGAATTGCCCGATCTTACTTATCCCAATATTTTTTATGGAAGAGGAAAAGGAATTCATGGTGTAACACCCTTTGTTGGCTCAGAGCTAAAATCTTTTCTAAATAAATACATCCAATTGAATGAAAAAAATATAAGAACCGGTATGGTTACAATTTCCGGGTTGGATGGTTATCGTGCTGCTTACACAGTCAGTGAAATTATAAATAGAAATGATCAGAGTGAAATCCTGATTCTCGATAAAAATAATTATGAAGGTGCCGGACGGTTTTCAATTTATCCTGCATGTGATTTCTTTTCCGATCGTGCTATCAAATCAGTTTCCGAAATACATATCGATCTGCAGCAATAAGGAAAAAGAATGAACAACAATCGTATATCAACTGTATTACTATTGTATGACAAATAAAAATAAGACTTTTAAGCAGGCTTGCTCAAAAGTCTTATTTTTATATCCTTTTAAATTTAAATCAATCCTTTTTTGTGTTTTTCACCAATGGCTTTTAACATATCCTGAGTCATAGCATCCAAATCGTAACTTGGTTCCCAACCCCATTCTTCTCTGGCAGCAGTATCATCAACAGAATTTGGCCAGGAATCGGCTATCTTCTGACGGAAGTCTGGTTCATATGAAATTGTAAATTCAGGGATGTATTTTTTAATCGAGTCAGCCAATTGTTTCACGGTAAAACTCATGGCTCCAACATTAAAATCGGAGTGATGTTTTAGTTTTGAATAATCCGCTTGTAAAAGATCAATTGTAGCTTTTAAACAGTCGGGCATATACATCATGGGCAAACGAGTATCCTCTTTTACAAAGCAGGTGTATTTTTTGTGTTTGATTGCTTCATAATAAATAGCTACGGCATAATCGGTTGTACCACCACCCGGAAGGGTTTCGTTACTGATGATTCCGGGATATCTCAATCCGCGTACATCCAAACCATATCTTCTTACATAATAATCAGCCAATAATTCACCGGCCACTTTGGTTACTCCGTACATGGTAGTAGGGCGAAGGATGGTTTCCTGTGGAGTGTTGTCGACGGGTGTTTCAGGGCCAAAAACAGCGATTGAACTCGGAACCAGTACTTGTTTCATATTCAATTCGCGGGCCACTTCCAAAACGTTGATCAGACCGTTCATGTTTACATTCCAGGCCAACATTGGATTTTGTTCGCCAGTGGCCGATAAAATGGCCGCCATGTTGATGATTACATCAATTTCATGTTTTTTACAAACTTCGGTTAGTTTTTCACGTTCCGTTGCATCAAAAAATTCAAAAGGTCCGGAGTTCATTAATTTTTCGGAAGGAGCTGTTTTTCTTCCATTGGCAACAACATTTTCGTTTCCATAAATTCTTCTTAACTCAAGGGTTAATTCGGAGCCAATTTGTCCAACAGATCCAATGACTAAAATTTTCTTCATATTGTATGTTTTTTATGTAGTGTTATATAATTAACAAAAAGCGTGGCAAATGTAATCAAATTTACAAAAAGAGGGGACTTCTTTTTAGGTTTTTCAAGTTTATTTTGCTGTAAACAATCCATTTAAAACACAAAATGTACTATATTTGCGCCACGTAATGAAAAGCAAATATTACTTGTTATAAATAAAACATTATTAAAATGTACGGTAAAATAAAAGAACATCTACAAAAAGAAATAGCCGATATTAAAGAAGCCGGCTTATTCAAAAACGAACGTATTATTACAACCCCTCAAAAAGCGGATATTAAAGTCAGTACCGGCGAGGATGTATTAAACTTTTGTGCAAACAATTACCTTGGTTTGTCAAACCACCCACGATTGATTGCAGCAGCTAAAAAAGGGTTGGATTCACACGGATATGGAATGTCGTCTGTACGTTTCATTTGCGGGACCCAGGATTTACACAAAACATTAGAAGCTAAAATTGCTGAATTTTTTGGTACCGAAGATACCATTCTTTATGCAGCTTGTTTTGATGCCAATGGTGGAGTATTTGAACCTTTGTTCAACGAAGAGGATGCGATTATTTCGGATTCACTGAACCATGCTTCTATTATCGACGGTGTTCGCCTATGTAAAGCACAGCGCTATCGCTATAATAATGCCGATATGGCCGATCTTGAAGTAAAATTGATTGAAGCACAAGCACAACGTTTCAGAATTATTGTTACGGATGGTGTATTTTCAATGGATGGAAACGTAGCTCCTTTGGATAAAATCAACGAACTAGCTAAAAAATACGATGCTATGATCATGGTTGACGAATGTCACTCTGCCGGCGTTGTTGGTAAAACAGGCCGTGGAGTAACCGAACTTTTCAATATTCGCGGCGAAGTTGATATCATTACCGGAACCCTTGGAAAAGCCTTTGGTGGTGCCATTGGTGGATTCACAACCGGGCGTAAAGAAATCATTGACATTTTGCGTCAGCGTTCTCGTCCTTATTTGTTCTCTAACTCAATCCCACCAGCTGTAGCCAGTGCGGGTATCGAAATGTTCGACATGATGGCCGAAACTTCTGAATTGCAGGATAAATTGCACAAAAATACCGAGTATTTTGTTGGAAAAATGACTGAAGCAGGATTTGATATTAAACCTACCAAATCTGCTATTTGCGCTGTGATGCTTTACGATGCAAAACTTTCACAGGTGATGGCTTCCAATTTATTGCAGGAAGGCATTTATGTGATCGGGTTCTATTATCCAGTGGTTCCAAAAGATCAGGCACGTATCCGTGTTCAATTGTCAGCCGGACACGAACAAAAACACCTTGACAAATGTATCACAGCCTTTACCAAAGTGGGTAAAGAATTGGGCGTTTTGAAATAATCCAAAAAACAAAACTATATTCGCAGCCCACGGTTAGACCGTGGGCTGTTTTTTTTATGCATCTAATGAATTCTTAGTAAATTTGTCTTAACAACCAATCTAATCTCAATGGAAAACAATCTTATCATATATAATACCCTGAGCCGTAAAAAAGAACTTTTTCGACCTTTGAATAGTCCATTTGTTGGGATGTATGTTTGCGGACCCACCGTTTATGGCGATGCCCATCTGGGACATGCCCGTCCGGCCATTACGTTCGATCTTGTCTATCGATATCTTCTTCATTTGGGATATAAAGTACGTTATATTAGGAACATTACTGATGTTGGTCATCTGGAAGCTGATGCCGATGAAGGTGAAGATAAGATTGCTAAAAAGGCCAGAATTGAAAAATTGGAGCCAATGGAAGTGGCACAATATTATATAAATCGTTACCGCGATAATATGCGGCAATTAAATGTTTTACCACCAAGTATCGAACCTCAGGCATCAGGCCATATCATTGAGCAAATTGAAATGGTCCGGAATATTTTGGAGAAAGGTTATGCTTACGAAACCAATGGTTCCTTATATTTTGATGTTGAAAAATACAATCAATCGCATCCTTACGGAATTCTTTCCGGTCGAAAAATCGAAGATTTGATGGCAAATACCCGAGAACTTGAAGGTCAGGATGAAAAGAAAAATCCCATGGATTTTGCGCTTTGGAAAAAAGCACAACCCGAACATATCATGCGATGGCCCTCTCCCTGGAGTGATGGTTTCCCCGGTTGGCACATGGAATGCTCTGCCATGGGATGTAAATATTTAGGTGAACAATTCGATATTCATGGTGGTGGCATGGATTTGATGTTCCCACATCATGAAGCGGAAATTGCCCAATCACAGATTGCCAATGGCAAACAAGCCGTAAAGTATTGGATGCACAATAATATGGTAACGCTGGATGGACAAAAAATGGGTAAATCCTTAGGTAACGCGATCGATTTACAAGCGACATTTAGTGGCGACCATAAATTGATGGAACAGGCTTACAGCCCTATGACCATCCGTTTCTTTATTCTTCAGGCTCATTATCGTTCCACTTTGGATTTTTCAAACGCAGCATTGCAAGCAGCGGAAAAAGGTTTAGCCAGATTACTCAGAGCCACAGAAACACTCCATGGATTAAAAGCTAGTGATAAATCTGATTTTAATGTTCAGGAATTAATACAGAAATGCTATGATGCCATGAACGATGATTTCAATAGTCCTATTACAATAGCCAATCTGTTTGATGGGGTAAGATGGATCAATTCGGTAAACGACGGTAAAGCCAGTCTGGATTCAAAAGATTTAGAAGCCCTTAAAAAGCTTTACAACGATTTTGTGTTTGATATTTTGGGATTAAAAACGGAAGAAACAAATACTTCTAGAAATGATGAGGTGGTAGAAAAATTATTAGAAGCCTTATCAAATGCAAGACAACGTGCTAAGGAAACCAAAAACTGGACTGAGTCTGATAAAATAAGAAATGATCTTGCCAATGCTGGAATTATTGTTCTGGATCAAAAAGACAATGTTAGCTATGAAATTAAAGATATGATGAACAGAATCTTTAACATAAACTCAGCTCCTAAGACAGAATAAAGAAAATTCTTAAAATTGACTATCCCCATGGCAAGCCAAGGAATTTTTTGCCAACTTTATTTCAGCAAGCTGAAAATCGATTTTTCTTTTTTTAACCCCTCTACCTACGGCATCTCCCCTAAAAATAGGGGAGAGAGTTTGGAAACCCCGATTCAAGCATCGAGGAATTTTAAGACTAAATAACTTTCACCAAAAAATAATTTTTCTTCCCTTTCTGGATCAGGATATATTTTTTTCAGCAGACAATATATTTTTATTTATCTTTATATACTCCCATTTTAATATAGACTAAAATAATTAATAGAGGGTTAGCTTCGTTTGGAAAATGAAGAAATTAGCTTTTTTAACAATAATACTGATTATTTCTCTTAAAGTTAATTCTCAGGAGTTCGCTACTCGACTATATACCCCACAACAAGATGGGTTACTTCATATTCAGGTGCGATGTGTGAAGCAAGCATCAGATGGCCGGATATGGGTTGGGACCCAGGGAGGATTAAGCTGCTTTGATGGACTGGAATTTAAGAATTATACTGAACAAGATGGATTATCTGCCAACTTAATCTATGACATTCAACCCTGGAAAGATTCTATTTTTGTTGTCACACGAGATGGAATTGATATAATTGTCGATGGAAAAATAATTAATTATTTTTCAGATGAGAAAATTAAATTTGTCAGGGGGAAATTTAAAATAGATGAAGAATATCAATACCTTATTGCTTACGACTATAATCAATCTTTTCTTTTTGACATCAGAAAAAAAGAAATGCACCTATTTCCTGACTCCCTGCAAACAAAAGGAAATCTTATTGCAGACATAACTGAAAATTCTATCATCATTGGTAAAGGAAACACCCTTTATGAATTACCTTTTGGCAGCGAAGAATTTAAAACTGTTTTTGAATTTAAGACCAATATTGGCAGAATAGAAATTTTTAACGATCACATTTTTGTGCTTTGCTATCATCCTGATTATCCAAACGAAGAAAGGGGGATTATGCACCAACTTGTAAATAATGAGGGAATAATTAACGAAATTCCTTTTAAAATTAATAATGGTTTAACTTTTACAGGCGATGAATTCATAGATCATTATTGGGTTTTTTCGAAATACGGAAATAATTTTTTATCAACTAATGAGGGCCATTTAGTCTATTTTGATAATAAAAAACCTACAATTTATTCAAAAAAATATAATTTTATTAATGGTGCTACTGAAGATCAGAATGGGAATGTTTGGATTGCTACAGAAAAAGGCTTGTTAAAAATTTTTACCAAAAAATTTCAATATTACACTCCCGAACAAGGCTTTACTGAAAATGTATGGACAGCCGCAGGGATTAACGATTCCCTTATGTTATTTGGATCGTATAATAATCGTATTCATGTTTATAAAAATCAAAAAGATTTAAAAATTAATGATTCTGGTGCGTTTTATCATTCAAGTTATTCAGGGGCATGTTATGGTTTTCATAATGATTTATTGGTTTGTACTTTCCCTGGAATTGCCAGATATGATTTCACTACCAACAAGATATACATCATCAACGACAAGATGCCGGAACCTTCCCTAACTTTATATAAAGATGACCTAAATAAAAGAGTGCTTGTTGGCAATTTACGGACACTGGTTTCATTAAACGATGATTATAGCACTGAACGATTGTTTGATTTAACCAGCATTGGCAATTTCTATACCATCATATCAATTGCTGTCAAAGACAATAAAATATTATTGGGTTTAACAAAGGGACTTTTAGAGTTTGACCCCATTACAAAAAGTGCCCATTATATTATCAATGATAATATCAGATTTAATTCCATCCTAGTTGATGATGCCGGGGCAATTTGGGCTGCCACCAGCAAAGGCTTAATGCATATCACAAAAGACACTTCATACTTTATTCAGGGAATTGAAAATCCAAATGAGCTATATGGAATAATAAGTGTTAAAAATAAATTATTTACAACAAGCCAAACAACACTTTATACGGTTGATTTAAAAGAATACGATCAAACAAAAAGCAATTATCTTAAATCCTATGATTTATCCGATGGTTTTCAGGGTAACGGCCCACATCAAAATGCTTTTTTTACCGATTATGAAAATAATATCTGGTTACCCGCATCAACGGCTGTAGTTAAAATTTTCCCGAGCCAATTCGAAAACAATAGTCAACTTTTAAATACAGAAATTGTTGATTTCGGTATTTCTGATGGAAAAACAGATTTCATTTCTCTAAATATAAACGAAGATTTAGCCATATCATATTCGCAAAACAATGTTAAATTAACCTTTGTTGCAGTAAACCAGATAAACCCTGAAAAAACAGAATACTCTTTTACCTTGGAAAATAGTAAAAGGAAATGGCATGCTGTGCAAAAAGAACGTTACGCTTCATTTATCAACTTGCCTCACGGAAATTATATATTCACAGTAAAGGCATCTTCTGAAAATTCATTTGAAAAGTCGCAGGAATCAGTCCTGTTTTTTACCATTCGCGCACCATTTTGGTATCAATGGTGGTTCTTAATTTTTGTATTCTTTTCATTTACCGGGATGGTTATTGGTGTGATTAAATTTGTCAAACTCAAAGAACAGAAAAAAAAATATATAAAAACCGAACTGCTTCAACTTAAAAACATCGCTTTATCCCTTCAAATAGATCATCATTTTATTGCCAATTGTACCTCAAAAATTGTGATCCTAAACGAGTCCGGAAACTTTAATGAAGCAAACAATTATACTCGTACATTCTCAAATTTTCTTAAATCGAACCTCAAACACCTTAGGGCAGATGAAATTACTTTGGAAGATGAATTAACGATTATTAAACACTATGTTGAACTTGAACAGTTGTATGGCAAAAGATTTAAATTTGATCTGAACCTAGATAAAAACATTGAACCAACACAAATAAATATTCCTCCTTTTTTGATTCAGCCCTTGGTGGAAAACGCGATTAAACATGGCGCCAAAAAATGTGATGAGGGTATTGGTGAAGTATCAATTGAGATTCAATCAATCAATAAACAACTTTTCATAAATATATCCGATAATGGGCCGGGAATGGACAGCAAAAATGAATTTACCGATGGAAATAGGTTGAGCCTGGATATCATCAAGGACAGATTGAGGTTAATTGGGAAAAGTGCAGGAATAAATTTTAACAGCTCTGAAAAAGGCACAAAATTTATTATTACTTTACCATTGTAATTTTAAAAATATGATCAATGCAGTAATCATCGACGACGAACCTTTCCACAGCAACCATTTAAAAAAGTTATTAACTGAATATTGTCCAGAAGTTAGTATTATTAAGGAAATAAGTTCCGGGAAGAAAGCCATTAAAGATTTGGCAAAACAAGATTTCGATTTGGTTTTTTTCGATGTGATGTTGGGAGACATGACCGCTTTTGATGTCCTTAAACAAATTGCTGATTATCGGTTCCATATTATTTTTATTACCGCTTATGATGATTTTGCGATAAATGCCTTTAAAGTCAATGCCATCGATTATCTCCTAAAGCCCATTGAAGGAAAGAATTTACAAAAAGCTGTTGAAAAAGCTATGAAACAAATCTTTTCGGAAAACGAGAAACATAATTTATTGTTTGATTTTAACCTGTCAAAATCAAAATGTATTTGTATTTCCGAAAGTAATTCATATACATTTATCCCATGCACAAGTATTCAATACTGCAAATCGAGTGGGAATTACACCGAAATATTTTATGAAGAAAGCGGTGTACAACAAAAAGTGCTTGCCACCAAAAATCTTCTGTATTTTGAAAAGAAACTTCTTAACTACCAATTCATACGCATTCATCAATCGGTATTGGTGAACCGTGAAAATATCCGTAAAATAATTAAAAAAACGGGCGAATTGATTTTGAATAATGAAATGAAGTTTGAGATAGCCCGCAACCGGAAAAATGCAATTTTAAAATTACTCATAGAATAAATACCTATTTGCATTTCTTCCCTTTTCTTTGGAAACCCATAAATCCAATCTCAAAATAACAGAATCAATGCTGCTTATAACCAAATATTAAGTGGTTATTCTTATTAAATGACTGATTGATTGCTTATAGTAAATTTGTTTGTAAGCCCAGTATTGCAACACCAATATTCAAATTAACGATAAGTTATAATGAAAAAATTCATCCCAATTTTATTCTTAGGAATAATTTTAAGCTCAATAATTTATGTAAGCTGCAAAAAAGAAGTCGCAAAAGTTATTCCTGCCATTAAAGCATTAGCTGTGACTAACATTACAGCAAACTCAGCTACATCGGGAGGAGAGGTTACTGCAGATGGCGGTGCACCAGTAACAGCTCGTGGAATGTGCTGGAGCTTAAACCAAAACCCAACTACTGTAGATACTAAAACAAGCAATGGTTCAGGTATAGGCAGTTTCACAAGTTCGATAACCGATTTAACTCCGGGTACAACCTATTATATAAAGGCATACGCCATAAACTCCGTTGGAACTTCATACAGCAGCCAATCAACATTTACAACTTTGGCTTTGGCACCTGTTTTAACCACTACTGACTTGACCGCTGTTACTTCTACTTCAGCAAATAGCGGTGGTAATATATCCAACGATGGTGGGTCTCCGGTAACAGCACGTGGAGTATGCTGGACCACTACTCAAAACCCAACCATTGCTGATAGTAAAACAACAGATGGCACAGGTACAGGTGAATTTACAAGTTCCATTACGGGATTAACTCCCGGGTCAACTTATTATATCAGAGCTTATGCCACCAATAGCATAGGAACTTCGTATGGAAACCAAATCAGTACAACCACAACTGCTATTCTACCAACTGTAGCTACTACTCCTGTTACAGCTATAGCTTCAACAACAGCTACAAGTGGAGGTAATATCACCGATGATGGGGGAGCTGCTATAACTGCCCGAGGAGTTTGTTGGAGCATTACACAAAACCCTACCATTGCTGATAATAAAACTACAGATGGCACAGGCACAGGCGTTTACACCAGTTCCATGACTGACTTAACTCCCGGTGCAACTTATTACATCAGGGCTTACGCCACCAATAGCATAGGAACAGCTTATGGAAACCAAATAACAATTACAACTTTGGCTATTTTACCGACAATCACAACTACTGCTGTAACTGCTATTACATCAGCAACGGCAACAAGCGGTGGTAATATTACAAACGATGGAGGTGCATCAGTGACTTCCCGAGGAGTTTGTTGGAATACAAGCCAAAACCCGACCACAGCCGATAATAAAACCTCAAATAGCACAGGAACAGGTGTATTCACAAGTTCTCTGACAGGATTAACACCGGGAACGACTTATTATGTAAGGGCTTATGCAACAAATAGCATCGGTACATCCTATGGTAGTCAGGCCACCTTCACAACTTTGTCTGTACTTCCTGTTTTGGTCACTACAGATGTTTCATCAATTACCTCCACAACTGCAAGTAGTGGCGGTAATATTATTTCTGATGGTGGAGCACCTGTTACTTCCCGTGGTGTTTGTTGGAGTACTTCTTCCTCTCCTATAATTACCGACAGTAAAACCATCAATGGCAATGGAACAGGATCCTTTACTTCAAATTTATCAGGTTTAACGGCTAATACTTTATACTATGTTAGAGCCTACGCCACAAATAGCCAGGGGACAGCATATGGCAATCAATTATCTTTTTTAAGCACAGTTGGAGTTACTGGAACTTTTACCGACTCAAGAGATGGGAAAATTTATAAAACTGTTAAAATAGGTAGCCAAACCTGGATGGCCGAAAATCTGGCTTACCTGCCCGCAGTAAGCCCATCATCAAATGGGTCTGAAACTGCACCTTATTATTATGTATATGGTTACGAAGGAACCAGTGTAAGTTCAGCAAAAGCTACTGCTAATTTCGCAACTTATGGTGTTTTGTATAATTGGCCTGCCGCAAAGACAGCTTGCCCCAACGGTTGGCATTTACCAAGTGATGCCGAATGGACAACCCTTACAACTTATTTGGGGGGCGAAAGTGTTGCGGGAGGTAAACTAAAAGAAACAGGCACAAGCCATTGGCTAAGCCCGAATACTGGAGCAACCAATAGCAGCGGCTTCACGGCTCTACCGGGTGGTGGCCGTAACGGTTATGGTGGTTTCTACGTTATTGGCAGCCAAGGTCACTGGTGGAGTTCTACAGAGTACTATACATACTATGCCTGGAGCCGGACAATCTACAATGGTAATGAAGGTGTAAGCCTTTACTACAACTATGAAGGAAATGGGTTTAGTGTTCGTTGCATAAAGAGTGAGGGGCAAACATCAACCCTACCAACTGTTACCACAAGTTCAATTTCAAATATAGATCAAACTACTGCCACTGGAGGTGGGAATGTTACTAGTGATGGAGGAGCATCAGTGACTGCAAAAGGAATTTGTTGGAGCACTTCTTCCTCTCCTACAATAGCCGACAGCAAAACTATAGATGGTAACGGATTAGGAACTTTTAGCTCTAATATAACAGGGTTATCTGGAAATGTTCAATACTATGTTCGTGCTTATGCTACAAACAACCAGGGAACTGCTTATGGAAACCAAGTAACATTTACCACAGAACAGGCATTGTCACAACCAACTGTTACCACAACCTCAATTACAAGCATTACCCAAACCACCGCTATCGGTGGGGGAAATGTTATGACTGATGGTGGAGCACCTGTTACTTCCCGTGGTGTTTGTTGGAGTACATCTACTTCTCCAACTACTGCCAACAGCAAAACTACTGATGGGACAGGAACAGGTACTTACACCAGTTCAATTACTGGATTAGTTCCTGGTACAACTTATTATATCAGAGCTTATGCAACAAATAGCCAAGGAACTACTTATGGTGTACAGGTTACCTTTACTGCACTTTTAGGCGGTGGCACTGGTAACGTAACGGATGTTGAAGGCAATGTTTATCAAACTGTTACCATTGGTACACAGGTGTGGATGGTTGAGAACCTTAAAACAACAAAGTACCAAGATAATACATCTATCCCGTTGGTTACCGACAATGCTGCATGGAGCAACTTAATAACCCCCGGTTATAGTTGGTATAACAATGATGCAGTAAATAAAGCTACTTATGGAGCATTGTACAACTGGTACACCGTGAACACAGGTAATCTTTGCCCAACAGGATGGCATGTGCCTACTAATACCGAATGGACAACCCTCACAAGCTATTTGGGTGGTACGAGTATTGCGGGTGGCAAATTGAAAGAAACTGGCACAAGCCATTGGCTAAGCCCAAATACAGGCGCAACCAACGAAACAGGCTTTTCAGCAGTTCCGGGTGGCGACCGTAACGACCTCACTGGAAGATTTTACAACATTGGGTTTGGTGGTAACTGGTGGAGTTCCTCAGAGACTGGTACAGAGTATGCCTGGTCTAGGGGAATGGGCTACTATGACAGCGATGTCTATGTCTCAAGCTATCGTAAGCAAAGCGGGCTTTCTGTACGTTGTATTAAGGGTGATAACTATCCTCAACAAATTCCTGTCTTAACAACTACCACTCCAACAATCATTTCTGCTGGCTCCGTTCAAAGTGGAGGTAATATCACAAGCGATGGTGGAGCTGTAGTGACTTCCCGTGGAGTATGCTGGAGCACGAGCCAGAACCCTACAACGGAAAATAGCAAAACAACGAATGGAACAGGCACAGGCATTTTCACAAGTACCATTACAGGATTAACTGTCGGTGCAACCTATTACATAAGAGCTTATGCCACTAATAGTATTGGAACTGCTTATGGAAACCAGATAAGTACTACCATAACGGCAATCATACCAACCATAACAACTACTTCTTTAACAGCTATTACATCAACCACTGCAACTAGTGGAGGTAATATAACCGATGATGGAGGAGCAGCAGTGACTGCCCGAGGGGTTTGCTGGAATACAAGCCAGAACCCAACAATCGCAGATAGCAAAACAACGGATGGAACAGGCACAGGTATTTTCACAAGTTCTATTACAGGATTAACTCCCGGTGCAACCTATTATATCAGGGCTTACGCCACCAATAGCATCGGAACTGCTTATGGAAACCAGATGAGTACTACCATAGCGGCTATCATACCAACAATAACAACCATTAATGTTACAGACATTACATCAACCACTGCATCAAGTGGAGGTAATATCACTAGTGATGGTGGAGCACCAGTAACTGTGCGAGGAGTATGCTGGAGCACGAACCAGAACCCTACTACGGCAGACAGCAAAACCTCTGATGGAACAGGAACTGGCATATTTACAAGTTCCCTTACAGGATTAATAGTAGGCACAACATATAATTTAAGAGCCTATGCTACTAACTTAGTAGGCACTGTTTATGGCAACGTTATATCGTTTCATATACAGATTAGTGAGATAATCTTTAATCCTAATATAACTTATGGAACAGTAACTGATACTGTTGGGAATGTGTACAAAACAATAATAATTGGCACGCAAACTTGGATGGCTGAAAATTTGAGAACTACCAGGTACAAAAATAATTTATCTATCCCATTGGTTACCGATCATATTACTTGGAGCAACAAAACAAACTCAGCTTATTGTTGGTTTAACAATGATGCAGCAACTTATAAATCTACTTATGGAGCATTGTACAACTGGTACACCGTGAACACAGGTGATCTTTGCCCAACAGGTTGGCATGTACCTACGGATGACGAATGGACAACCCTTACAACCTATTTGGGAGGTATAAGTGTTGCGGGTGGCAAATTGAAAGAAACTGGCACAAGCCATTGGCTAAGCCCAAATACAGGAGCAACCAACGAAACAGGCTTTTCAGCCGTTCCGGGTGGCTACCGTGGCGACACTGGGTTGTTCTTCTACTCTGGGCGCGAAGGTGGATTTTGGTGGAGTTCTACAACGTCCAATACGAGCGCAGCCTGGTATAGGATAATGTACTTCGGTGGCTACAACGTAGGTCGGAACTACGACTCTAAAAAAGATGGGGCTTCTGTTCGTTGTATTAAGGATTAAATATTTACTAAACTCAACCCTATGATCTTATAACAAGTTACTATCAAATTATTAAAACTCCTATCAAACCTAACATTTAGAATATGAATACAATTAATGATTCAAGAATGAAAAAAATTGCAATAGATATTTTTGAGGTATCTAAATTATTTCCTGGTAAAATAAAGGTGAAACAGATGGAAGAACCAGTGCCTAAGGAAGAAATTATGATAGATTTTGATTGTGATTTTGAAGCAGAATACCAAATTGACAATCAAGCTGTTATTGAGAAAATTAAAGAAATTGCAAAAAGAGGTTATGATGATCATGTTATTGTAATAGCAAATAAGCAAGAGTTGAAATATGAATTGTATTCCCATAGTGGTTCGAATTATTCTAAATCTTCCGCAACTTCAACCTATTCAAAATCATCCGGTAATAGTGGCGGGTGTTTTATAGCAACTGCTGTATATGGGACTCCTTATGCCAATGAAGTTATCATCCTTAAAGAATTTAGGGATAATTGGTTATTGAATTTCAGATTCGGAAAAATATTCATAAAGTTCTACTATCTTATTTCACCTCCAATAGCCAATAAAATTTCTAAAAGCAAATTACTAAAGACTTTTACAAAAATTACATTAATAATCCCTGTAATTAAAATTGCAAAACATTTTAAAAGAAAGTAAATTTAACCATGTCAACAATTAAATCTGGCGATCGATGTGCCGATTGCCCTCATTGTAAAGTATGGTCGAGCGACCATAAAAAGGCAAGTTGCACTCTTTATACAAGCGATCAGGGGTTCCATCCTGACAGGCCAGCACCTGGCAAATGTGTAAATAAAGTTACCCGCAAATATTAATATCAAAAATATGAATTATGAATACCTTTAAAGTACATCAACTTAAAGTTCATATGACCCCTAAATCGGAAACCTTGTTAAAGTTTCCAGATATTGGGAATGTTGAATTTTCCTTTCCAACAACAATAAAAACAGTCCTTTTTATTTATTGTAACAACAGGGGCTTTGATGAGTACGAATGTTGTGGAAGGCTTTATGCATCGGATAATCCAAAAGAAACTGGAGAGCTTCACATCGGGAAACTTTTTATTACATTTAGTGGGAGTTCCGAGGGTAAAAATTACAAAACCATCATTGAAATTTTGGAACATCATAAGGATGGTTCTTTTACTATTATAACAGAAGATGGGAAGAGAAATCATATTAAAAAATCGTATTAAAATATCATGATGGAATTAACCGGTAATTGTCCATTCTGCAATCACCCTATAGACCCAACAAACGTATCTGTTTTGTGTACGCAATGCGGGCAAATTAATGAACATCACAACATCATATTCAATTGTGATTTTTGTCATACAGATATTGATAAAATGGCTTGCCCAAACTGTAAAAAAGAGTTTACAGGAATATTACTTATTGGGAGCTATAAATATAAAACAAAATTTATTGAACCTTTTAACATCCCTCCGGTTGATAATTTTGAAGCAGCAAATTTCTTAAAAAAAATAACAGGGGATGAAGAATTCGATTTTATATGGGATGAACCACCAAAAGCAATGATGGTATACGAGTTGAAATATGCTTATCCGGAATATAGTTATGCACATGGGATGCTACTATCTATTAGTATTGATTTATGGGAGCATTTATTAAGTAGCGGTGAATTTAGCACAATGGAACCATATTTAAAAAAATACGTTATCGGGAGCATCACCATTGAGTATGGTGGAAACCTCCCAACTACAAGAATTAAGGCCAAGCCCTTAAAACTTTAATTATTCAACTAATAACCAAAAACATAAAAATATGAGCGATTTTTATAGTTGTCCAAACTGTGGGCGAAAAGCAGAAAAATCAGTTTCATCCAATCATTTCCCCTTACACACTTGCCGTAAATGTGGGAGAAAATATTGCAGTAATTGCGGTAATGGAAGCGGAACAATTTGTCCTAAATGTGGATCAACGGATTATTCTGACTATGATAAAGTATATTCAAAATAGATACCATGGGGCTAATTTATACTAAAAGTTTTGGAGGTGGCACTTGTGTTGGACGAATTGATAATTCCGGTAATGTTTATACTGGGTCATTTGGTGGTTCATACAAAGGAAAAGTCGATTCAAACGGATATGTTTTAACCCCAAGCTTATCGGTTGTTGGGAGGATAAATTCAAATGGACAGGTTTATTCTGGTGCTATCGGCGGTAGTTATAAAGGTAAAGTTGATTTATCCGGAAATATCTATGACAATAGTGGGTTTTTATTCGGATCAATAATTGCTAAAGCAGAGCCCCCCAATCAAAGAGCAGGAGGGGCTGCATATTTGATACTTCTAAGATAAGTGTAAAATTTTAAACTACTTTCACCAAAAAATAATTTTTTTTCCCTTTCTGAATCAGGATGTATTTTTTGTTTAGAAGATCTGTTTCGGAAATTTCGTAAGCATCATTCACTTTTTCTTTGTTGACAGAAACCCCATTATCCTTTAACATTCTACGAGCTTCTCCCTTTGATGTAAATATGTTTGTAATATCAGAGAGAAATTCGATAATTCCGATTTTACCATTCACCAATTCACGATTTACTTCACTCTGTGGAACGCCCTCAAAAACGCCCAACAAAGTACGCTCATCCAATTTTTTTAAACTTTCGGTAGTTCCCTTGCCAAACAGGATTTCAGAGGCTTCAACGGCCTGAATATATTCTTCCTCTGAATGTACCCGAACGGTAATATCTTTTGCCAACGCTCTCTGCAATTCACGTAAATGAGGAGCTTCAGCTTGTTGCTTTAATAATTCTTCAATTTCTTTCTCTGTAAACAAAGTAAATATTTTGATGTATCGGGCAGCATCTTCATCCGAAGTATTTAACCAGAATTGATAAAATGCATAAGGTGATGTTCTTTCCGGATCGAGCCAAACATTGCCCGTTTCAGTTTTCCCAAATTTACCCCCATCCGCTTTTGTCACAAGGGGAGTGGTTAACGCAAATGCTTCGCCTCCTGATTTTCTGCGAATTAGTTCTGTACCTGTTGTAATGTTGCCCCACTGATCGGAGCCGCCCATTTGAAGCTTGCAGTTTTTATTTTCGTAGAGCCAATAAAAATCATAGCCCTGAACCAATTGGTAGCTGAATTCAGTAAAAGATAATCCGAATTCAAGCCGTTTCTTCACCGAATCTTTTGCTAACATATAATTGATGGTAATGTGCTTGCCGATGTCACGGATAAAATCAAGGAAGTTGTAATCTTTAAACCAATCGTAATTATTCACCACAATGGCTGAATTTTCGCCACAATCAAAATCCAAAAATTTTACCAATTGCCGTTTCTGTCCTTCTAAATTAAAATTCAAGGTTTCCATATCCAGCAGGTTTCGTTCTTGCGATTTACCTGAAGGATCACCAACCATTCCTGTGGCCCCACCAACCAAAACAACAGGTTTATGACCCGCCAATTGGAAATGCTTAAGCAACATTAAGGTTGCCAAACTTCCAATATGCAATGAATCGGCTGTTGGATCAAACCCAATATAACCGGCGGTCATTTCTTTTGCTAATTGTTCTTCAGTGCCCGGCATGACATCATGAATCATGCCCCGCCATTTTAATTCATCAATAAAATTCATTACTTAGTTTTCTTGCAAATATAAAACTTAATGGGATATAGAGCAGGATGGATAAAGCAGATATTAAAATCCCTTTTCGACTTTCTGAAATTATGTAACTTTGTAAAATGAATTTTGTAACAGGAGGAACGGGATTATTAGGCTCACATTTGCTATATGATTTACTAAGCAGGGGTGAAAAAGTAAGTGCCTTAAAAAGAACCTCAAGTAATATTGAGCAGGTGAGGAAGGTGTTTTCCTATTATAGACAGGAAGGTGATGATTTGTTTAATCAAATTGTATGGGTAGATGGGGATGTTTTGGATCTTTACTCATTGAAAGAAGCCCTGGAAGGAATAGATCATGTATATCATTGTGCGGCGATTGTATCTTTTGATGCAAAAAAACGAGAACAAATCATACAGGATAATGTGTCTGGAACGGCCAACCTGGTTAATGCCTGTTTAGACCAACGAATAAAAAAATATTGTCAGGTTAGTTCAATTGCCGCTATTGGAAAATCAGAAATATCAGGCACAATAACTGAGGACGGTCAATGGCAAAATTCTAAAAATAAATCTGCTTACTCAATAAGTAAGCATCTTTCGGAAATGGAAGTATGGCGTGGAATAGCGGAAGGACTTAATGCCGTTGTAGTAAACCCAAGCATTATACTTGGCCCTGGAAACTGGAATTCAGGGAGTTCTAAAATTTTCTCGACTATTTATGGTGGGTTGCGTTTTTACACAAAAGGCGTTACCGGCTATGTTGATGTACGAGATGTCAGTAAAGCGATGATTTTGCTAATGAAAAGTGATATTAACAGTCAACGATTTATTGTGAGTTCTGAAAATCTTTCGTATGAATATGTCTTTAAAAAAATGGCATCAAATTTAGGAGTTAAAAAACCGGATATTTATGCACGAAAGTGGGTGAGTGAATTAGGTTGGAGAATTGCTAAACTCAGAGAATCAATATTTAATAAACCGGCACTGCTCTCGCGTGAAAATGCAAGGACTGCGCATAAATCATCTTATTATTCGTCTCAAAAATTGATCGATCATTTAGATTTTAAGTTTATACCCATCGAACAATCAATAAAAGATATTTCGAGGTTATTTTTAAACGAGTTTAAATAGTTTGAATCTTTAATAAAGATATCACCATTCAAATATATTCTTAATTTTACACAATTAAACTTTTAACCTTATTAAGTTAATATCATGGAAAAAATTGGAATCATTTATTGGCCAAAAAACGGAAATGCAGAAGCTACTGCACAAAAAATTTACGCTCATTTCAATGAGTCTGATGCAGATTTGATGGACATTACCGCTGTTAAAGCAGAAAATTTAAATAAGTACGATTTAATTATCATTGGAGGTTCAACAGTAGGTGCTGAAATTTGGGAAGAGGCTAAACCAAATAATAAATGGAACGTCTTTTTTAAATCCCTGGATGAATTTAATTTAGAAGGAAAGAAAGTGGCACTGTTTGGTTTAGGTGATCAGGTACTTTATCCCGAAAATTTTGTTGATGGTTTATCAGTAATTTATGATGAGATGAAAAAGAGACGCGCTAAATTAATCGGAGCATGGCCACTTGAAGGTTATTCCTTTACAGATTCAAAAGCTATTGAAAATGATCAATTTTTAGGCTTGGCTATTGATGAAGATAACGAAAGTGAACTTACCGATATTCGAATAAATAAATGGTTGGCTCAACTTAAAAAAGAAATGATTTAATTCTTGATCAAATTACTATAATGATTATAACGGTCTAAGATTTCAACAACGAAATTATAAGGCTCAGATCCTCTGCAATATCCATATCTTACCACACTATCCCGATAATAGACCGGATTGGATTTTTGCAATAGAAAAGTATCTACATTATTGGTCCAGACATTTGGATCGCGATCATATTTTTCGGCCAGGCGCCGGGCATCCCAAATATGTCCCAGACCAACATTATACGCTGCCAGTACAAATTTTTTCCGCTCTAAACTATCCGAAACAACATCCTTAAATTGTGTGTCGAGCCAATGCATATATTTAACTCCCGCTTCAATCTGTTCGGAAGGGGATGAAAGACTATCTATTCCAAATATTTCTGCTGTTTCAGGCATTAATTGCATCAGGCCAAAAGCGCCTCTCCACGATTCAACCTGTGTTCTAAAACCGGATTCCTGATAAACAATTGAAGAAAGAAGCTTCCAATCCATGCCATATTTGGCACTTATATCCTTGATGATCTCATCATATTTAGAAATCTTACCACCACCTATAGTATGAAATTCACTTCGAGCATAATTAACTGTTCTTGGATTTTTAAAATATTTATTATACAATAAACGAGCTGTATACGTATTTTTAAATTCATTCAGCCAATTGTTTAATTCCCGTTTAAAATCATCATCCCTCAGGCGAATACCCCAGGCAATATTTTGTGGAAAACTAACTGCTGTATTAACATCAATATCAGGATGAAAATTTTGGTTAACCAATGCAATGTGCTCATCACTAATTGTATAGTCAATTTCACCTAACGCGACAGCAGTAATTAATTGTTCAACTTCCCTATTGTCATCCTCAATAATATTAATTGTTTGGCCTATTTCATTTGATAAATTTTCAAGGCGTCCTTTAAAAGAAGAGGTTTTTTGTATCACGATTGTTTTTCCGGCCAATTGCAAAGGATTGCGTATGAGCCGGCTTTCAATTTCATCATTGGTTTCTAATTTTCGCCAGTTTTCAGGTTTACGCTGTACCAATACCTGTACTGTCTGATTCAGCGGATCTGTAAAATCAATAAACTGATTTCTTTCATTTGTTATAGTCAATCCTGTTGCAATAATATCAACCTCTCTGTCTTGCAATTTGCGAAAACTCTCTTCCAGGTTATTATTCGTTACAATTTCAAGCTTTACTCCTAAATGTTCTGTAAAAGCTTTGAGAAGCTCGAATTGATAGCCCATTGGCTGCCCCCGATAAATAAAATAATTGGTTGAATTGTAATCTATCAAGGCTGTTAGCTTACCGCTTTGTTGGATCAGCTCCAACGTATTTATCCTTTCAACCTCTTTTCCGTAAACAAAATCCCGTATTTCATCTTTATAAAAAAATGCAACTGAAATGATGAGGCTAAGAGATAAAAGTGGGAAGATTAACCAATTATATAAAAGGCTTCTTTTCATCCGTTATTATATATGTTAATATTGCTTGGATTGCCTGTTCCGGCTCTTGGCGAAAGTAGTTTCCTGAGATATTTACATCCTTGTGTATTCTAAATATGCGGGATGCTTGTTTCATATTTTGTTTTAATATCAAGCGACAAAATTAGGCATTATCACAATATGAGTGATATAAATTTTGTTAAAAAGCCTTAAAACCATGTGACCAAAACTGCTGAATCACGCTATTTTCCTATACTTCCACGTAGCTAAACCAAGAATTATAAAAGCGTAAATTAAAAGGGAAGCAAAGGATTTCCATATATCAATAAACCCTGAACCTTTCAGTAAGATCATTCGAATGACCCGCATAAAATATGCTGTGGGATTAATAATATTTACTTTCTGTGCCCAAACAGGCATGCTTTCTGTCGGGGTAAAAATTCCGCTCATCATGATAAAAACAATCATGATGAAGAAATTGACAAACATTACCTGTTGTTGAGTTGAGGAGAGGGTGGAAATAAACAGACCAATTCCCAGTGCCACTAAAAGATAAACAGCAGCGAATAGAAAAAGCAATGGCAAACTGCCCAACATTGGAATATTAAAAATCAACTTTCCGATGCTTAATCCAAAAGCCAATTCAAATAATGCTATACATAAAAATGGAAATAATTTTCCAACAATAAATTGATATTTTTTGATTGGGCTTACGTTTATCTGTTCTATGGTTCCCATTTCTTTTTCACGAACAAGGTTTAAGGCTGTTAAAAACATGCCTATTAAAGTGATAAGAATCCCAAGGATGCCGGGAAGCATATAAATTTTATAATTCATTTCAGGATTGTACCAAAAAGAATACTCGATATTGATATTTGATTGAGCCGAAGGAGGATTGATATTGATATTTTCGACGATAACATCCCTGTTATAATCAGCAATTACGGATGAGGCATAAACATTGGTAAGCCCTGCTGTTGTTCCATTAATGGCATTAATTAACAATTGAACATTCGCTGTATTTTCTTTTAATAAATCATGTTCAAAACCGCCGGGGATATTCAGGATAAAATCAGCCTTATCTGCTTCTAAGAGTTCTTCCGCCTCCCTTTGTGAAAAAGTATTCAGTTGAATTTGAAAGAAGGGCGAACCTTTAAATTTACCAATCAATTTCCTTGATTCGGAAGATAAATCCTGATCTACAACAACCATGTCAATATTTTTCATTTCAAAAGTTGCTGCAAAAACAAGGATCAATAGCTGCACAATTGGCAACAGAAAAATGATTGGCAACATTGTTTTGTTCCTGAAAATCTGGATGAACTCCTTACGAATAATATGAATGATCGTATTCATTATTCAAGTCTTACTTTAAACTTTTTCACACTCAGGCTAATAAAAATGAAAGTCATTCCAATCAGGATAAGGCTCTCTTTCCATACAAAGAGCAAGCCGGTTCCTTTTATCATTACATTTTTCAGGATAACAATAAACCATCGTGCAGGCATGATATGACTAATCCACTGCAAAAGTACCGGCATGTTTTCAATCGGAAAAATAAAGCCGGATAAAAGAATGGTGGGTAGCATTAAGGCCATCATGGAGATAAACATGGCTACCTGTTGATTTGGGCTTACGGTGGAAATTAATATTCCCAATGATAATGACATTAGAATAAACAACATGCTTTCTCCCAATAACAGCATGAGGCTTCCTTTAACAGGCATTCCAAAAACAAAATAACCTAATAAAAGAATTGTGATTGCATTAATAAAGGACAATACAAAGTAAGGTGTTACTTTTCCTAAAATAATTTGTAAGGGTTTTAATGGTGACACAAGCATTACTTCCATGGTTCCCATTTCCTTTTCCCGGGCAATAGAAATGGAAGTCATCATGGCTGAAACCAACAACAGAATTAATGCCATGGTGCCGGGAACAAACATATAAACTCCTTTTAATTCCTCATTATACAACATACGGGTTTGCGGAATAACCTTGATATTTAGATTAGGCCCCTTATTTAAGCTCAAAGCATAATCCTGAATGATGGCCCGTGTATAATTTAATATCAGATTAGCCGTATTTGCATCTGAAGCATCCGTAATAATCTGGATATTTGCTTGTCCTGTTTTACTAAGGTTTGCAGAAAAATTAGGTTCAAAAATGATGACTTCACGAACTTCTCCTTTTTTAAAAATCTCTTCAATTTGTTTTTCGGTATTCAAATTTTCTTTTAAAATAAAATACCCTGATGACAAAATTTTATTGGTTATTTCGGTTGTTATTTCGTCTTTTGAATGATCTAAAATCGCAATTTTGGCATTTTTTATTTCGCTTGTAACTACATACCCGAAAATTAGGATCAGGGCAATAGGTAAACCAAAAAGAATCAGCAAGGTTCTGACATCCCTGAAAATGTGATAAAACTCCTTTTGTACAAACGATCTGAATAATTTCATCTGATTATTTTCTTGCCAACTTTATAAAAACCTCATCCATTGATTTGGCTTGATACTTATTTTTTAAATTTTGTGGAGTGTCCAATGCACTTATTTTCCCATCTACCATGATTGAAACACGATCGCAGTATTCAGCTTCATCCATATAATGTGTGGTAACAAACACCGTTGTTCCCTGATGTGCCGTTTCATAAATTAATTCCCAAAATTGCCGACGTGTAATAGGATCAACACCACCTGTGGGTTCATCTAAAAAAACAATTTTAGGATCATGCATGATGGCCACTGAAAATGCTAACTTTTGCTTCCAACCCAAAGGGATGGAGCTTATAATTTTGTTTCCTTCATCGGCCAGATTCAATCTAACGAGAAGTAATTTTGTTTTATCCTGAATCTGCTTTTTGTTTAGGCCATAAATACCCCCATAAAAGCGAAAGTTTTCTGCAATGGTCAGGTCTTCGTATAAGGAAAATTTTTGGCTCATGTATCCAATATTGCGTTTGATTTTATTGGTTTCCGAATAAACGTCGAAGCCGGCAACCTGAATATCTCCTGAAGTTGGCGCCGACAATCCGCATAAAATTTTAATCGCTGTTGTTTTTCCTGCTCCGTTAGCCCCTAAAAAACCAAATATTTCACCCTTATAAACCTCAAAATTTAAGTCATCATTCGCAACGAAATGACCAAATTTCTTAACAAGATTTTTTACAGAAATAATGATTTCTTTAGATGTCGCCATGTTTAATTTCGTTCATAAATGCCATAAAACAATCCTCAATATCTGCCTCAACCATATTTAGTCTGATAATTTGATGACCTTTATTTTCAAGAAATGTTTTAATTTCCTGTTCCTCTAGTTCACCTTTGTTATAAGAAATATGGATATTATCTCCAAACCTGAATGCTGAAACTACTTTTTTATTTTCATGCAGATGATTGATGATATCGTACATATTGTCAGTCCGAACTGCAGCAATCTGGTAAGGATATTCTGATCGAATATTTTTAGGCGTATCGATCTCCATTATTTTACCATTTTGCATCAGCGCAACCCGATCGCACAAACTTGCTTCATCCATATAAGGGGTTGACACAACGATGCTAATTCCAAAATTTTGCAGGTTTTTCAGCATTTCCCAAAATTCCTTTCTTGAAACAGCATCTACACCCGTAGTTGGTTCATCTAAAAACAATACTTCTGGCTTATGAATCAATGCACACGAAAGGGCTAATTTTTGCTTCATCCCACCCGAAAGTTTTCCGGCAGGACGATCCTTAAATGGTTCAATTTGCTGATAAATATCCTTGATGAGGTGATAATTTTGTTTTGGAGTGGTATTAAAAATACTGGCAAAAAAATTGAGGTTTTCTTCAACAGAAAGATCCTGATATAAAGAAAACCTGCCCGGCATATAACCAATAATATTGCGGATTTTTTTGTAATCTTTAACTACATCAAATCCTTCTACGGTAGCATAACCGGAGTTGGGGATCAAGAGCGTTGTCAGTATTCGAAATAAGGAAGTTTTGCCTGCCCCATCGGGTCCGATAAATCCAAACAATTCACCCTTTTTTACCGAGACATTTATTCCTTCGAGTGCGACTACTTTATCATACTTCCGAACTAAATTTTCTACAACTACTGACAACGCGCTCATTTAATCAATCAATATTTTGGTAATGTTATTTTACCCTCGTCCAATAGGTCGTTTTTCCTAAAAGAGTTACACCTATAAATCCCCTGATTTTTAATTTATCTTTTTCGACAAATTTCATATAACAGCTGTATGTTTTACCGGTTTTTGGATCGTAAATTTTACCATCTTCCCAACTCTCTTTACCATCAAAAACAAAATTTGTCAGTATTTCCAGTCCTAAACGTGGTCTGCTTCTCAGGCTTTCATCAGGGTTAAGTTTATCCAACTTCTCCATACCGGTTTCAGGATCAATATTGTCTTTGATCCAAATAACTTTGCCGAAAAATTTATTATCCACTTTTGTAACTTCAATATGTGCATCTTCATCTTCATTAAGCCAAGTTCCAATTACTGCATCAGCACTTACATTTTGAGCAACAACATTTGATATTGCAAACAAAACAGTTGCAAATAACATTAAGATAATTCTCGTTTTTTTCATGATTAGGTTTTTATTGATTAATAATAGTTTTAAACCTGATTTCTCCAGGCATCCCAATTTTTAAAGTGCCGTCGTTTGCGACGTTCACCTTCATTGCATACACTAAATTAACTCTTTCTTCTTTAGTTTGAATGGTTTTGGGTGTAAACTCAGCTTTTGATGAAATCCAGCTCACCTTTCCATTCAATTGTTTGTAATCATTACCATCGTCGATAAGTACCAGGACCTCTTGTCCTAATTTAACTTCTGCTAATTGGTTACCACTAATATAAACTTTTAATTGCAATTCATTCAAATCAGCAATTTTATATAATGGTTTTCCGAAGGAAGTAATTTCTCCCTCTTCAGCAATTTTAGTCAATACCGTTCCACTTATTGGATTAATTATTTGACAATTGGAAATACTCTCCGAAACCTGGTCGCGTTGCTTTTTCAATGATTCAATTTCGCTCATCACACTTTTACGTTGTGATCGAATGGACAGTATTTGCTTGTCCAAAACTTTCAGGTTTCCGTTAATATCATCCAATTGCTTTTGAGTAGCTGCCGATTCTTTGAACATTTGTTCAATTCTGACCTGATCCTTAAGTGCATTTAGTTTTAATTGCTCCTGAACATTAATTTGAGCATCAAAATTATTAAGCTTTGAGGCCACGGTATTTATTGTTTCGTCAATTTGTTCTTTCTTTAGTACCAAACCTATTGAATCAATAAATCCAACAACAGTATTGGAAATAATCGATTGTCCTTCCTCTAAATTTAATTGCAAGAGCCTGCCATTGGCCTGAGCGGATATGATCACCTCAGTAACTTCAAAATTACCGAAAGCATCTGATTGATCCTTATCTGTAGCGCAGGAAATGAGGAATGAGAGTGTGGCGATAATTATTAATTTATTTTTCATGTGTTTATTTTTTATAATATTAAATCGGTCACATAGCTTGTCCCGATTAATCGGGAGAATACGCCATGAAATAAACATTCACGTTTTATGTGCAATTTTATTTCTCATGGCTATTTCATCCTTAATTATTTTATATTCTGATAAGAAATATATTTTAAGCTAATTGAGTTTACCCATTGTGTATTCATAATCGATTTTCGCATAACTTAATTGAACCTGATGTAGCTGAAGGCTCATGATTGCTTTGGTTTCAGCATTTTTTTCCAATAAATATTCGGTTGATGTTATTAAACCATTGTCAAATTGCGATGACGATGCTCTGGCAACATTTCTTTTCAAATTTACAATTTGATTGTCTTTCAATATCAAGCTTTCCAATCGTTGTATTTCACTTTGCTTTTTGATCAACAACAATTCCAGATTGGTATCAAAAACTTCTTTATTACTGTTAACCATTTGCGACTGGATATCCAGTGTTTTAAGCTCATTTTTTGTTTTTCCCCAATCCAATATTTTCCAGCTCAATTTAGCACCCACAACAAAATAGGGCTCAAAATCATTTGATAACATATTCAAAGCCGGACGCCCAAATCCTGCTTGCCCAAACCCTAAAACCATTGGTTTTCTTCTTAAACTTGTCATTTCTTTAAGCAGACTGATTTTTGATATTTGCAGGTCGAAAAGTGCCAATTCCGGGCGTATTTTATCCTCATCTGAAACAATTTTGGTTTCAGGAATTATAAATTCGTCATTTACCGTTAACTGAAGTCCGGTTAAAATATTCAGGTTTTTTATTGACGACTCAATACCCAAGTCCAGCTCAAAAATATTTTGTTCAATTTTAAGCAACTCTGCCATTAAATTATCCCTGTTTGAAGCCAACATTACCCCATTCTCGACAGCAGATATGATGGTGTTTAATTTCTCTCCCAATTCGTTTTGCAGCAGCAAAATGGCCTTTTTGTTTTCGTTAAGCAGAATGATATTAAAATAGGCAGTTTGAACCAGCTCCTTAACCTTATACAATGCTATTTCGATGTTTTGAACTTCAATGTCAGTATTGGCTTGTTCAAATTCTTTTTGTTTGTTTAAAGCACCGCCATCATAGATTAGTTGCGAAATATCAACATTTAATTTATACCAATCTTTACTTGTTTCAGGGATATTCATACCCGGTATACTAATTGGTAAGCTGGTTACATCTGATTGATATGAAACCTGCCCGTTTAGCATAAATTGCGGCAAAAATCCTGTTTTAATATTTTGAAGTTTAAGATTGTTAGCCGCGATCAATAATTGCTTTTGATTCGCTAAAGGATAATTTACTGAAGCATTGGTTAAACATTGATTCAGGTTCACACTTGGCGTATTCTGAGATAACAAAAATCCTGGCCAAATTACGATGAACCATATCATTATTTTCTTTATCATACTGATATTGCATTAATTATAAACTGACTAACTGCACTTTTTCTTTCCTCAATAAACGCTTTATATTTTATTTCGTTATTTTCCAGCAATATTCCTTTAATTATTGGTTTGGCAACAAAGGGAAAAATACATAATGCAAGAATATTTACGATCAATTGCCTGGCGTCAATTGAAATGATTTTACCTTTTTCCACTTCTACTTGTATTTGCCTGTTTAATTCATCAAACATCAGGTCAACCTCCAAATTATTTTCCTGAAAAATAGATTTAAATACTTCTGTTACATTCGCAGAGTTTCGATTTAATTCATGGATCACAAAGGCAGGAATGTATGGATTCTTTTGAAGGATGGTGTAATAAGTTTCTACAAAGATTTTAATTTTCTCAAATAAAGGAATATCGGCTATTATATTTGCCTGGACGATGGGAAAGAAGTGTTTAAATGCTGCCTTAAATACCTTCTCAAATAATTTTTGCTTTGTTCTGTAATAGTAATGTAAAAGGGATTTATTTATTCCAGCTTCATCAGCAATCTCTTGCATCCTTGTTCCATCTAATCCTTTTTTTAAAAAGACCTCGTGAGCCACATTAAGAATATGGCTTTCTGTTGTTTCATTGATATCTTTTTCCATAAACAATACTTAACCAAGTAATTTAACCATGTTGTTTAACCATGTGGTCAAATTTACAATAATATTTTGAAAAAACAAATTTTAAGCAATTTTTAAGTAATAAAAAAACCCCCTCGCTTTTGGCGAGGGGGTTTTTACTTGTAAATTCAATTAACTTTAGTTAGTAAAACCAACGTTTTGAACCATATTGGAGTTAGCTAACATTTCTGCTTGTGGAATAGGGAATGCATATTTATAACTTCCGTATGCAGGTCCGCCATGTTTTTGAAGAGTACTAATCAAAGGAATGCTTGAATGAGTACGAGCAAGATCATCGAATCTAAATCCTTCGAAAACAAATTCTCTTTTTCTCTCAAGCAAAATATTTGCTTTATTTGCTACAGTAAAAGCATTTGCATTTCTCCTTGAAGTCAACATATTTAGGTAAGTTAACGCAGTACCTGCATCACCTGTTTCAAGAGCTGCTTCAGCATAAATTAAAATTACCTCTTCGTAGCGAATTAAAGGAATATTATCTGAATAATCAGCTGATGGATATTTACCCATGTTCCTTAATTTGAAAGCTTTTGTTGGATCCGGATCCCAGTCGATCATGGCTTTTCCGCCAACTCTGCCACCTCTAACATCATTGTCATCAAAAATGTCAAGGAGTTCAGGTAAAGCACGGATGTCACCATAAGCATTACCACGGAAAATTTGTGATAAACCATTGATGTTATTGTTATCTGTACCACTGTAAGCTAATTCAAAAATTGAATTAACACCACCATCTGTTCTCCAGAAAGCAGCATATTGATTTGCCGGGCAAATTGAATAGGCACCAGAAGTAATAACTTCGTTGGCTAGGGTTTTTGCAGTTGCCCAATCTTCAAAATATAATGCTACTCGGGCTGCCAAAGCTTTGGCTCCATAAGTTGTCATATATTGTTTTGAAGGATTGTTTAAACTATTAGTCATCATAGATGCGGCAGTAGCCAAATCCTCCATAATAAACTGTTTACATTCTACTACAGTATTTCTGGTTGGAAGTAAAGATTCAGGGCCTCCTTTATAGGTTTTGATATAAGGAATACCTACGCCATTACCACCTGTAACATGCTGCTGACCATAAATCCTCAAAAGATCAAAATGACCTAGTGCCCTTAAGGCATAAGCTTGTCCGATGATGTGGTTGATTTTGGCTGCATCGCCTGTAATATTAGCTACGTCTATACCAATTATAATATTTGCGGATGCAATTACCCTATAAATTTGCGCCCATGTATCACCAACAGTTGCGCTTGTAATAAGCATATCCATTTCGGTTTCAGGTTGAAATCTACCGGAGTTTGCATCAGAGAATGATTCGTCTGCACGAATTGTACCAATAATAATCACATCTCTGCCATAGTAAGCAGTAGTGGTGATTCGGTTATATGCACCAAGTAAAATACCCTGTAAATCATCAGCAGTATTTATACTGGTAGCAACGTCTTTTTCCTGTGCTAAAGTAGGATCAAGTGCATCTTTGCCACAAGATGACAGACTGCCCAGAAAGGCAATCGCTATTATTGTATATATAAATTTTTTCATCATCTTTTAAAATTTTACGTTTAAACCAAAAACAATAGATTTAATAGGAGGAGTGGTCAATCCTGTGAAACCAGAAGCCTGAACTTCAGGGTCATATTTTAAATCTTTATCTTTTACCCAGGTCCATAAATTGGTTCCTCTAACATAGGCCCTCAATCCTGAAATCTTGAACTTAGAGATTATTGTTTCCGGGAAATCATACCCAAAAACGATATCTTTTAACCTCATATAATCTCCATCATATAAGAATCGGGTTGATGTATTTGAAGCAAGTTTTCCGTTATCCCACGACATTCTTGGAACATTAGTGATGTCACCTGGTTTTTGCCATCTTTCCATCAAATCCTGAACACCATTATAATTGTAGGTAACTAAAGTTCCTGCATTGTGCATATAACGTGACCAGTCTTCAAAAACCTGGTTTCCTCCCGAGAATGACATATTTGCATCTAAGAAGAATCCTTTATAATCAACATGGGCACCAAAACCTCCTGAATGAGTTGGAATTGCACTCTTACCTTGCCATGTAGCCAGAGCCTCTGCGTAAACACTGGTAGTAGCACCGTCAACACCATTCAGGTACCAAAGCGGAAAACCATTAGCAGGATCAACTCCGGCCCATTTTTTCATGTACCATTCGTTCATAACATGACCCGTAGCAATTCTTCGGGTAGCAGTTGAAATATTAATTTCTTCACCATTTCCATCCAAAGCCAACTCAGTAACCTCATTATCAACGGTACCAATATTAAAGGTAGCACTAACATTTAAATCAGTTGAACGAACAAGTTCCACATTAACAATGAATTCGACTCCTTTGTTAATCATGGCACCAATATTTTGTGTTATTGAATTGTGACCGGTTGTACGCGACAATGGTACATTTTGCAATAAGTCATAAGTTTTCTTGTGGAAGTAAGCAAAAGATCCATTAACCTTATTATCGAAGAATCCAAAATCAATACCTAAATCATAGTTTTTATTTTTCTCCCATGTTAGATTAATGTTTCCGTACTGGCTCGGGTAAACGGCTCCATTATCATCATAGTTAGCATCATACGCTAATAAAGCCTGGTATCCGTTAATTCCAATCGCAGAACTACCGCTTACACCATAAGATGCCCTAATTCTTAAATTGCTGATCCAATCCATATCAGAAAGGAAGTTTTCCTGACTCATATTCCATGCGGCACCTGCTGACCAGAAACTACCAAAACGTAAATCCGGAGAAAATCTTGATGAACCCTCACGTCTGAATGTAAAGTCGGCAATATATCGGCCTAAATAGTTATAGTTAACCATGCCTAAATAAGATAAGTTCATCCAGTCGTCAAAACTAGATCCGGCATCTTTGTTGGCACTGGTATTGTCGATATTGGTCAATCCATCGGTAGGTACGTTTTCACCGTATCCCCACAACCAATGGCTTTTATTCTTTTGATACTCCATTAACGCTTTAAATGAAAAGCGATGGTTGTCCTTATATATCCATTGATAATCGAATGAATTTTGTATTACCGAATTAAAGTTTCTTTCGATAGAAGCATAAGAGGTACCATTTTCCGGCTCTGAATCTCCATAGTTTTTGTTTTGATAGTTTTTATGATGAGCAAGGTTATAGTCCATGCTGACTCGGGAAGAGAATTTCAAATCTTTGATGATTTCCCATTCAAGAGTTGTGTTTGAAATCGCACGTGTTAAATCATTATAGGTTACGTCATGTTCTGCTAAATACAGAAAATTATAGTTTGAACCGGCTGTATTTAAGTTGGGTTCACCGTTTTCATCATAAGGCTGAATCCATGGTGAAAAGAAGAATGCTCCGGCACGAGGATTGGCAAAATATGCACTACCTTCAAGGAATCCGGTTTGATGTGTGTTTGAAACATTCACATTTGTAGAGAATTTAACGTTTTTTCTGAAGTTTCTGTTAAAATTTAAAGTACCGGTCATTCTTTCAAATTCCTGATTGATAACAGTTGCTTCTTGTTTCAAATAACTAAAAGAAGTGTAGAAAGACGATACATCATCTCCACCTGTTGCAGATAATGAAAGGTTCAATACCGGTGCATCTTTATTATCGGTTACGTCGTTCCAATTAGCTACAGGTCTCCCTGCATCGATCCATGCTTTTAGTTTACCATTATCCCTGCCGGTATTGGCCAGGTAATAATTAAGCGCACCATCTCTGGTAAAACCGGCAGTTGGGCCGTAAGTATTAAAAAGTGCATCCAGCATTAATTCTTCACGCTGAGCACCTGTTAAAGCCAACCTACCATCAACTGCTTCATTTTGAAAACCGTAAGTAGAATTAAAAGCAAATTGTGTTTTACCTGACTTACCTCTTTTGGTGGTAATTACAATTACCCCATTAGATCCACGGGCTCCATAAGCTGAAGTTGCAGAAGCATCTTTCAAAACGGTTAAAGATTCAATATCTGAACTGTTCAAAGAAGCAAGCGCACTTAATGAAGTTCTTGCAGATGATCCGGAAAAGTTATCATTTACAACAGGAACCCCATCAATAACAAATAAAGGTTCATTACCTGCCGTAAGTGAACCAACCCCCCTGATCCGGATATCCTGGGTAGATCCGGGAGTACCTGAAGTAGTAGAAATGGTTAAACCGGCCACTTTACCTTGTAGGGCTTGGTCAACTGAAGTTACAGGAATTTGCGCAAGTTGATCTCCGGCAATCTGAACGGTTGAACCGGTGATTTCGTTTTTACCTTTGGTTCCATAACCAACTACAATAACTTCACCCAGAAGAAACAAATCATCCTCCATTACAACATTAATTGTTGTTTGATTGCCGATGGTTATTTCTCGTTTTACCATCCCAATGAATGAAAATTCAAGAATGGTTGCAGATTGGGGAACATTTAAGCTATATGTTCCGTTTATGTCGGTTGTTACACCAATGGTGGTTCCTTTAACAACGACCTGAACACCAGGTATTGTAGAACCATCCGCTGCACTAGTCACCTTACCGGTGATAGTTCTACCCTGAGCAAATGCGAAATGCATACCCAGGAACAGGAATAATACAATAATTGTAAATCGTTTCATAAATATAAATTTTTATTAATTAAAAGGTTTCGTAGTTAAACATTCTTTTAAAGAGTTCTCGAAAAGAATTCAACTTCTTAAACTTAAGAAATTGATTATTCGAAATGGGTTTCATCATAGGCATTAATTTTTGTTATTAATTGATTTGTGTTAAATATATCTTAGCAAATATGGCATAAATATACGAGAATTTTGCACGTACAAATAACTGCAAAATTTTCCAATTTTCTTTATACTCTAATCGAAATATGCTTATGTTCAGAATTGACGGGAAATTAGCAAGTATCTAATACTTGGGAAACCTTATTTATTACTAATTGTCACCCTTATAAATAATGATTGTTACAACATATCCCGAATTTTTGTTAATAATCCATCATTATTTTAAGCCAAAACCAAATAAGGTTTCAATTATTAAATAACAAAAAAAATTTATTTGCCCATAAATATATAAAAATATGCGAAACAAAAACAAAAAGGGATAAAATGACTGAAAAAAAGCGATGAACTGTCTGACAGCAAGCTATCGAGGTGTCAATTTGGAAATTCTTTTTATTGATGACGCAAGCATCGGAGTACCTACCTACGGCAGGCAGATTTCGCCAACTTTATTTCAGCAAAAAGCTGAAAACAGAATTTTCATTATTTCACCCCTCTGTCAGTCATTCGACTGACATCCCTTCCTGCGGCAAGCTACCGTGTACCCACAAGTTTTGAGTTGTACATTTAATAAGATTATGGAGCGTAGGCCTGAAAAAACGGCGGGCGTGGGGTGGCATCGTGGGGAGATAGCATCGTTTTTTCTGTCTTTTTCTTTTGTTCGTCCCGACTAGTCGGGATGAACAAAATGAAATTTTAACAGCATGGAAAAAGGGATATGATTCACAAGAATAGACTTGGAGTCATAGTATTAAAGCTGGGATTAGAAAGATTAAGTTATATAATAAAAGGAGCCGAACTTATAAAAGATGTGTCCACACAGTAGCTGCGGCAAGGCAGGTCCCCTATAAATAGGGGAGAAAATTTGCAAACCCCGAAGCAAGCATCAAAGCACCTAACTGCGCAAGCAGGCGTTCATCTTAAAGATTTCAAGGCACTATCCCCCCATAAAATGCTTTTTCTTGTTTTATTGCCAATAAGTTTAAAATTCTCATAATTCATTTCGTTATACGATGGCCATTATAAAAAAAGGCTGCCTTTTGAGGGGCAGCCTTTACAAAATTAAATTCTAATGTTACTAATTGTCAACCATTAACTTATTAATATTCAGTTCGGTTTCGGGAATAGGCCAAATATAGGTTGGGCTTGTTGAAGCCACGGCTGCCACACCGGTTTTTGCAGGAATGGTAGATAGTGTTCTTAACAAATCCATATTGCGTATTCCTTCACCCAAAAATTCCATACTTCGTTCGAGCATTATTGCATTCTGGAATGCCTGTGCATTCGCAAAACTAGCTAATGTATAAGCACCTCCCGGATAAGAGCGGGTTCGAACGGCATTTAGCAGGTCAACTGCTTTTTGCGATACGGCATTATTTCCTCTTACAATAGCTTCGGCATAGTTCAACAAAACCTCTGCATATCTGATAACAGGGGCATAATCTGATTTAGTTGTAAAGTCTAACCATTTTCCGGGGAAATAACGAAGTGTTCCACTTACAGTAGCTGTTTGAAATATCGCTTTACGGGCATCATTTGCATTTGCGGCTAAGGCAGTATATGCTTCTCCGGTCACTTCTAAATAATGCGATTCACTGGATGACGGATGATAATAATGCCCTAATGCGTTTTGGGTACCGGGTTGATTCGTTGCAGTAAAGGGCATTGAAAAAATGGATTCCTTAGTTGTATAAGGACTTGCCCAGATTCCGGCAAAAGTTGGGTTCAGCCCATTGGCTACTCCTGCAGATGCAACAAACGGAGCACTTGCGGAAACCATTTTTGCAGCTTCGGTTTGAACCTTGGCAAAATCGTTCATATGTAAATAAACTCGGGTTTTATAGGCTATGATGGTATTTTTATGAACCCGTGTAGTATTCAATAGCGGTGTTGAATAATTGGCGACAGCAGAAGCTTCAGCAGCATTAAGATCAGCCAAAATTTGAGTATACACTTCAGCTACAGAACTACGTGCCATATCATTACCATCACCGGTTTTATAAGCAGTGATTCGTAATGGAAGCCCAAGACTGCTACCAGCGTTTTTATTGTATGGCTGAGCATACAACTGTAACATCGAGAAGTAGGAAATTGCTCTTAAAGTCAATGCTTCAGCTTTATATCCTTTATACTCAGCCTCGGTAATGATCCCGGTAAGTTTTCCTGAATCCCAATTTGCATCTAAACCTTCAATGAAAATATTAATGGCATTTACGGCAGCATATACTGCACCCCATAAATTTTGAACTTCATTGGTCGAGTTTACTACGGTATGACTAAAAGTTGCAAAACCTGTAACCCCATTTGTACTTTTAGGAATAAAATTATCGGCCCTGATATCATTGTAAACAAAATATCGTCCGCCCATAAAGTTTCCTACTTTCATCATTGCATACATCCCGTTCACCTGGCCAACAATGCGGTCCTTTGTATCAAAAGCCTGCAATTCGCCTAAGGCTGTTTTTGGTGCCGGATCGAGCCTGTCTTTTGAACAACTCACAACCAGAACCATAATCAATAATATAATTGATCCTTTCAATATATTTTTCATAATTTCTATCGTTTAATAGTGACTAAAATGAAACATTTACACCAAATGAGTAAGTTCTGGCCTGAGGTACCGTATTTCTGTCGATACCTGGTGTAAGGTTGCTATTTCCGTTGGCTGAAACTTCGGGATCTGAACCTGTATAACCGGATATTACCAAGGCGTTGAAAACCTGTGCATAGAACCTTACTCTTTCAATTCCCCATGAACTAGGAATATTCTTTAATGTATAGCCAACAGTTATATTGCGAACTTTTAAGTAATCACCTTTTTCAACGTTTTCAGATAGTACCATTGTAGAACCATTTGAGGTGTTATCGTTAAAAATTGGTTTCGGTATATTGGTGATGTCGCCCGGTTGTGACCAAGCTGTTTCATATACCTCAACCGTGTTGTTCCACCATCTTTGATCTCTCAAACCTGCCTTTGAACCGTTGTATAATTCGAAACCAAGCGCATAAGTTAAATTTAAAGAGAAATCAAAATTCTTATAGGTAAGGGTATTGTCTAAACCACCATAAACTGTTGGAAGAGGAGAGCCCAATATTTTCCCATCTGCATTAAGGGAAATTGCAGGGGCATTTCCACTACCATCCCTGTATTGCCATTGGGTAGCTGCGGAATTTTCACGATAAAAAAGAACTTCTTTACCGGCTGCGTTAACAAAAACCCTTCTACCTGTTGCAGGATCAACCCCTCTTGTTTCGATACCAAAAATATTTCCTACAGGAGATCCGATCATTGTACGGCTGGTTGTTTCCAAACCTGACGTCCTCCCGACAATTTCAGTTACACCGGGTGCCAATTCGGTAACTTCATTTTTAAGGGTACTGATATTAAAATTGGTTGTCCAGGTGAAATCTTTTTTAGCCACATTATAACTTGTTAGCGAAAGTTCGAGACCTGTATTGTACATAGCTCCTATATTCATTGGAATAGTATTGCCAGGTACCCCTTTTGAAGGAGACTGGGGAACATTGAGTATAAGGTCGTTCACATCATTATAGTACCAGTTCAGATCAACCTGAATTTTATCTTTAAGCAAGCCAAAGCTTAGGCCTATGTCATATTTATCACTCTTTTCCCATTTTAAATCAGGGTTACCTGCTTGATTGAATATCCATGTTGGTGCAGCACCATAAACACCTGAACCATATAGGAATAAAGATGCGTATGAATCGATACCCGACATATTACCAACTTGTCCGTAACTGGCTTTAAATCGTAAATCAGAAAATAACTCGCCTAATTTTCCGTCTTTCACAAAACTTTCATTTGAAAGGTTCCACATTAAAGATGCACCACCGAAAAGTCCATATTTATTATCTTTTGCTAAACCTGAATATCCATCCTGACGCACACTGGCTTCGAAAAAATATCTTTTATCGTAGTTGGCATTAAAACGTCCGAAATAGGAAATGAAATAATTTTCATATTGGGCTCCACCGCCCATTCCTGCAGTAACCCACGAACCCTGATAGGTTTCAAAAAATGGGTCAGCCACATTTGTTTTGTTGCCACTCCATCTATTTCCGGCAGTATATTGCTCCTCTGTACCGGCAAGAATACTTAAATTTGTTTTTTCTTTGAGGGTATACGAATAATTCACGGTATTGGTCCAGGTCCATCGGTTCAAACGTTCGAAATTGTTTGTAGCATTCCCATTTGCAGAATAACCGTCACCGGTGATTCCGGATTGGAATGTAATGGATTCAACAGAAAGGTTATCGATACCATAAACGGTTTTAAACACCAAATCTTTAATTGGTTCATAAGAAACTGAGAAATTGGCCAATACCCTGTCGGTTTGTGCTGTAAATGTATTGAGTTCGAATGCAGCAACAGGATTATAATAGCCATAATTTGCTACAGGTTGTCCCATATTTCCGATTGCCGAACCATTGATGTTATAGGTTCCATCGTTTTTAAAAGGTGCTATGTTTGGAGGAAGCACAAAAGCCAATCGGCCTGCACCTGCAGTATTAAATCCCTGACCAGGCAATGATCCTGTATTTGGCGCTTCATTCATTGAATTGGTAACCGTAATATTAGCACCTAAATTAATATACTTGTTCAATTTATGATCAAGATTGAACCTGACATTTTTTCTTGAATAAGTATTATTAATAACCATACCTTCCTGATCGGTAAAGCCGGCTGAAAGATAATAAGTTGTTGAAGGAGAGGCTCCGGAAATGGTCACTGCATGATTATGTTGGAACCCAGTTCGATATACCAGGTCTGCCCAATCCGTGTCGATAGGTTTGCCATCTGCATCGGTTGGAATAAAGAATTGGAATGCCAGTTGAGAAGGAAAATTTGCCAGTGCTTTGTTTTTATGCTCAACATATTGTGTGGCATTCATCATGTCAAAAATATTAAACGGTTGGGTATAACCAAAAGATCCATCGTAAGTAACTTTTGTTTTAGCAGTATTTCCACGTCGTGTAGAAATTAAAATTACACCATTGGCAGCTCTGGATCCATAAATGGCTGTTGCTGATGCATCTTTTAAAATTTCCATTGATTGGATATCTGAGGGGTTAATATCGCCAAGGGGGTTTGATGCGGCACTATTTTGTGATACATCACCAGTAAAAACAGGTACTCCATCTACGACGATAAGTGGATAAGAAGAGGATGAAATTGAGTTAAAACCCCTAACCCTGATTACAGGAGGGTTATTCAATACCCCATTGGGCATGGTGATCATTACACCGGCAGCTTTCCCTTGTAATGCCTGGTCGAAACTTTGAACAGGAACTAATTTAAGGTCATCGCCCTTTACGGATGATATGGCACCGGCAACATCTCGCTTCTTTTGTACACCATAACCAACAACCACTACTTCATCAAGTGAGGTTGAAGACATGTTCATTTGAACATTAATTACGGATTGGCTTCCTATCTCAATCTCTTGAGTAACCATACCAATATAAGTAAAGCGAAGAATTTGAGCAGATGCAGGTAATGTAAAAGCATACTTGCCATCTATGTCAGTTGTTGTACCTATAGTAGTTCCTTTAACAACCACCTGTACACCAGGTATTGTAGAACCGTCTGAAGCACTTGTCACTGTACCAGTGATAGTTCTTCCTTGGGCAAAGGCAAAACTAATGCCCAGAAACATGAATAATACAATAATTGCAATTCGTTTCATAAAATAATTTTTAGATTAAATAATGGTTTAGATTGTAGGCTGTTCACTAAGAGAGTCAAATCCCTTTAACTTCTCATTCAAGGAAGGATTTTTTGTCACTTTATTTCATAGGCATTAATTTTTGTTATTAATAGATTTTGGTTAAAATTTTTATTGCTAAATTTTCTTTAAAGTCTAATCTATATATGCTTATGTTCAGAATTGTCGGGAAATTAGCAAGTATCTAATACTTGGGAAACCTTATTTGTTACCAATTATCACCCTTATAAATGATGATTGTTACAATATATCCCGACTTTTGTTAATAATCCATCATTATTTTAAGCCAAAACCAAATAATGTATAAATTATTAAATAACAAAAAAATTTAATTTGCGATAAATATATAAAAATAAGCGAAACAAAACAAAAAAATTAAGTGGCTGAAAAACAGCACTTAAATTATTAACTTATTTACTATAGAAATAATGAAAATTCTTATATAGAAATAATGAAAATTCTTAAAGCTGACTATCACTTTGGCAAGTTATTACCCAAATAATCCTTCGACATACTCAAGATTCCCAGCCTACATCTGGCAGGAGTTCGACTAAATAATTTTGCTTTTCAAAATTATTGTCTTACTGATTTATTTTTTGAAATCAATCCCTACGATCTTATAACTCAATTCGGAGAAGTTTTTTGAATCTGTCTTTAGTAAAATGTTCTGGCGGTGTGAATCTATCGTAGCCTTACTAATAAATAGAAGGTTTGCTATTTCGCGGCTTGTTTGGCCTTTCATTGCTAAAATCAGTACTTCTTTTTCCCGATCGCTTAAAGATGCACAAATTGGATTTTGATTTAAATCGATCGATTTTGCAAATGAATGCCTTGATTTAAAATGATCAATGGCAACTTTCAATTCTTCAATATCAATAGGTTTAAGCAAATAATCAAGCGCTTCCTGCTTTATTGCCTTAATCGCATACTGATCGTAAGCAGTAATAAAAATAAAGCCCGGAAAAAATCCGGCGTCGTGAACATCACTTAAAACATTAAACCCATTTTTTACAGGCATTTCAACATCTACAAATACCAAGGAAGGGCGTTCCTCAATAATAAGCTGAACGGCTTTCACCGGATCCCTGGTATATTGAATTACTTCAATTTCAGGAAACATAGAAAGAACATATTGCATTCTTTCAAGTGACGCGGGTTCGTCGTCAATAACAACTGTGCGGATTTTTTCGATTTCTTCCATAATAAAACTAAATTGTAAATATATTAAAGTAAATTTCAGTGTACAAATTTTAAATGTCTGAAAAATTCATTCCTTTAAATTTTGAATAATTTAGGATGAACCGTTATTGTAACCCTTGTGCCTGCCGGATCTTCACTGTTCGTTAATTCATTCAACTTAAACAAATCTTCAATCTTATAGCTCACCTTTACATTTCGAAGTTGCTGATAAAGTTGGCAAATACTATTAGATATACCAACACCTTTGCCACTACTTAATGATCTATCTTGTGATGCAGCCTTTCGACCAACTCCATTATCTTCAATAATTATAAATATATGTTTGTCTTTTTCATTCATGGTTATTTTTAAGAATCCACCTTCCTTTTTTAGTCTTAATCCATGCTTAATTGCATTTTCAGTAAATGTATGAATGAGCATACGCGGTATTTCTCTTTCACCAAGCCGTTTTTCATCCCAATAAATTTTATAATCAAATACATCCTTAAACCGAATCATTTGCAACTCGATGTAATTTTTTATCATTTCGACTTCGGCCCTGAGTGTTGAACTAATTTGATCCGATTCATTCAACACCAGTAACATCAAACGCGATAACTTAGTCATGTATTTATAAGCCTCTTGATTTTCTCCCTTGCCATAAAGAGAGCTTATTGAGTTAAGGGTGTTTAAAGTAAAGTGTGGATCAATTTGGTTTTTAATTGCCAATAACTGAAGTCTGGCCAATTCTTTTTCTTTCAGTGTATTATTTTGAGTTTTTATTCGTTGAGCCCATTGCATAATAGCAATAAAAAAAACAATTAGAGCATAAGTAAATATCCAAACCAAATACTTAAACTTATAGTTTGGATTTCCAGAATAAGAACATAGGTAGGCATCTTCGTTGCTCAACTGAAGAACGAATGATTTATTATCTTTCAACTCACTTCGATGGGTTATTGAAAATCCCGAAACCCCAAAAACCTTTCCCTCAAGCTTAATGTTGACAGGACATGACAAATCGTTCTGTATAATTACAAATTCATTTGAGAAGATTGAATTGGGAACCTGCTTGAAGAAAAATTCATTCTGCCCATCATTGTCCAAATCAATCGGTCTAATGGGAAATCCTTCAATGGGTTTTATTTGCAACGATTGTATTAGGTTTAAACTTGCATCATAGCATTCAACTAATCCTTTTACATGTGCAATATATAACAAATCATCAATGCTGTTGTTTTTCGTAAATATCCAATCATTGGAATATCCGTAATCATTTGCAATACTTTTAGTTTTAAACAATTTGCCATTCAAATCATAAAGTTGAATTTTTTGTTCAACCCTACCTTCTTTTTCTGTTCCAATGATTGCAGCTATTTTTACACCATTCTCTGTTTTCAGTGGAGCAATATAAGAATGCTGACAGGATACCGGAATGGGATCGAAACGTAAGCTCAAATCATGATTCAAAACCATAATATAACTTGAAGAGTCCGGGTATTGTAAATCTTTATTTGAATTATCCCGACTATTGTAAAAAGTATTAGTGTAGGTACTTAGCAATATCTCATCGAACCCATCCTGATCAATATCGCACAGATAATGTTGAACTAGATCCAAAGAAATCCCAAATGGCGCAGATCGTATAACACTATTTTTTTGGAGATCCCATGCAAAAATACCTTTAGGTTGTTGACCATAGCCGGTCATGATCATAAAAACAAAATCTTTAAATCCATCTCCGTTTAAATCGGAATTTCCAATATGATTGATCCATAGGTCGTAGTTAATATCCAAATTATTCAAAGCTTCAACTTGAACTGATTGGGAAATTATTGAGTCGGAAGAATAATGTTCAAACATATTCAAATAAATTGAATCCGCACTTCTGGTAAAAACAAAAAGCTCATTTTTTTTATTGCCATTAAGATCAGCCGAATACAAATTGTTTCCCTTAACCCATGGGTGATCAAGAAGTATATCATATTTCGGGGCATCGGTAGCACTATAAATTGATATATGTGGTAATGTAGGAATTGGTTTTGAAATAGAATGTAAAATTACCTTTTCACTAAGGCCATCTCCATCAAGTTCAATAAATTTTTGAATAAACTTGTCAGTAGAATTATAGCTTTGATCAATATTAAACTCATATTTTTGATAAATATCGGGTAAAAAATATATTGCAAGAATAGCAAAGGGCAATGCCAGTACAAATGGATTGAATAATGAACCTTGGTCGTTAAATATGCGATACATGACAATAAAAGCTATAACTTATTACCTACTAATTATAATTTACTACACTTAGTGCAATAATGTTAGTCAATAATATGGTTTCGTGAGGAGTTTATTATATGATCATAAAAATCATATATCCTCGGTTAAGTTCCTTTGTTAATCCGCCATTTTAAATGAATATAAAATTGCTTCTAATTGTTTTAACAAATCTCGCTTATTTTGGCTTGGTGCATATACATATGAGTCGAGTGTAATCACTCTGTTATTTGCTTCATCAACCAAGGTATAACTCAAGAATGGGCCTCCCATATAATCGCCTTCAGTTTCCCAAAGTCCCCTGGTTTCGATAGCATACAAATTATTAAAATTTACTGTTTTTGTTATAGGAAAAATGACCTGATCGGCAACTTTCATAAATGATCCATCTGCCGGACCTGGAATATAGCGCTTGGTCATCATATTTCTTACATTGATGATGATGTCTTTTTCAAATGCATTTTCGTGTAAATAGGGATAGGAATAAATTATAATCCCCTGGCTATCTTCTAAAGTTTCCTTTCTGATCCACATAAAATTACTGTCTTGCTTTGCAATTTTATAGGCACTTGGAAGAATCAGGCTAAAATTAAATTTTTCTGATAAAGCATTTGATATGCCTACATTCTGAGCAGTTTTAAACGCATTAATCATTCTTTCCCTTTCTACCTGATTAAATAATTCCAGTATTCCCTCTTTATTTTCATCAAATATTTTAAAGAATGATTCGTTGTTAGGGGCAGAAATTTTTATAACCCTTTGTGGGCTTGCCCAGAAGTCTTTTTTGTTTTCAATCTGAGCATTTGTTATTTTTTCGCTGATGTCAATGATGAGTATATCGCGATTTGATTGGTACATTTTAATGAAGGCTTCTTCCGGTAAATTAACCATAGAATAAAGTGCCTCAGATTGAGGCAGTCCGATTTGCTCTTGTCCAAAAAATGATTTAATGGCTTGCCCAACACTGCTGTTCCATTGTTCTTTATTATTTGTAACTACAATCATTTCTAATGTTTTTCCTGTTGAATGAGGAAGTCCATTTGGTTTTGAACATGATTGAAATAGAAATGCACTAAGACATAAAATGAAGACTGACCATAAAATGTTTTTCATGCTTGTAGATTTAATGATACATTCTAATCGTTGATTAACCAATAATTGCAATCTTAATTTTCTTTCCCGGTTCTAAGCGTTTGGTGTTTTGAATATTATTAAGTGCTTTTATTTTTTCAACAGTTACGCCATCATACATTTTAGCAATATCCCACAAAGTATCTCCTGATTTTATGGTATGATATAGATATTTTCCGGAAGTATTTGCAGCTATTGCATTCCCCGCTTCTGGTTTGAATACAATTAGTTTTTGCTTTGGCTGAATAGTAGAACTTTTTAGGTTATTCCATTCTTTCAAATCAGTAATGCTGCATTTATATTTCGTGGCAATTAGTCCAAGGTTCTCTCCGGATTTCACTTCATGAACTGATTGCTCATTTGAGCGAACAACGGTTTGCTTATTACTGGCCAATACAGCTCCACTTCCGTAAAGAATAAGTTTTTGTCCGGGGAAAATATTACTATTTTTTAGACTATTCCATTGCATAAGCTGATTTACGTTGCAACGATATTGTTTAGCAATGGAGCCTAAGTTTTCGCCACTGCGAACGATGTGAATATTTCTATCCGCGACAGATGCTATTTGGGTCATGAGTTTTTCACGCTCGACCCCTTTTTCAGTTTTAAAATTATAAAGTGAATCTTCATTTTCCAAATAAGTATAGATATAATCTTTGGGCAAACGAAGAACATATTTTTCGCCATTTGTTGCCGGGATAATGCCCAATTTAAACTGTGGGTTTAAAAATTGAATGTCTTCCATTGGGACCTTTAAAAACTCCGATATCTGGTCGAATGATAAAACATCTTTAACTGTGACCGTATCAATCCCTTGATATAAGATTCCGGGATCAATCGGATAAAGATTGTGTTCGGCAGCAAAATTCATGATATAATTAACTGCTATAAAAGCGGGGACATAATCCCTGGTTTCCCTAGGCAAAAATGGCCATATGGCCCAATAATTTTTAATCCCCCCAGCTCTGCGAATAGCTCTGTTAACATTTCCTGCTCCGGAATTATAAGCAGCCAATACCAGCGACCAATCTCCATAAATATCATAAAGATCTTCCAGGTGCTCACAAGCAGCAATAGTCGATTTCATAGGATCGAACCGATCATCTACATATGAACTTACGGTTAGGCCATAAACTTTTCCGGTACCATACATGAATTGCCACAATCCTTTGGCACCAGCTCTCGAACCGGCATTTGGGATTAAAGCAGATTCTACAATGGCCAGATATTTCAATTCTAACGGAATATTATACAAATCAAGCTTTTCCTCAAAATATGGAAAATAAATTTTGGCGAGACCAAGCAATCGCTGTGTCAAATTCCTTTTTCTTTCTCCGTATAGCTGAATATAATTCTTTACGTTTTTATTGTAAGTAAGTTCAATAGGGGTTTGGGCATTTAAATAAGCTATTCTTGCTTCATAAATTGAATCGGAATAACTTGGAACAAATTCAGGAGCGTAATTATAAACATTTAAAACTTCAGAGTTTTCGTTTAAGAAATTATTGGTAAAATATTTAACATTGATCAGGCTGTCCAGCATGATTACAAGGGTAGAGTCTTCAACAAGTTCTTCCTCTATAAGATCAACCTTTGTTGTGTCGATCACTTGGCTATAACAACTGATGGATGTAAAAAGAAAAAATGATATTGCAAATAAGCTTATGGTTATATTTCTATATGGATGTTTCATAAAAATGTTTGAATCAATAATTATTTAATGACGAAGCTAAAGTTAAATTATAAACAAATTTTGTAATAAAATATTGTTTATCTCTACGAACAAATGGTAAAATGCGCATTTACAAATATATTATTGAATATTTATGAGGATACCATCGATGCGAATTACCCTATTTTATATCGAAAATAAGTATAAATTTGAATATAATCCTTAAATGAATTTATTAAAATTAAGATGGGAATACCCAATTAAAATCCAAGGTAACCGGGATTTGATTATTTTTTATTTTCTTCTTTTTCCTTTTTTTCCTCATCTGGATTCATTCCCTCTTTAAATTCCCTTATTCCACGTCCCAGTCCTTTCATCAATTCCGGAATTTTTTTCCCACCAAAAAGTAACAAAACTATTGCAACGATTATTATTGCCTGCCATGGACCAACAACGCCCAAAAGTACGAGTAAATTCATTTTTTACATTTTTTAAAGTGACAACAAATATATGAAATAACAAGAATAATAAAACAAAGAACAAATATAGTACTAAAGATATGGTGCTGCTAACTTTTAAGAGCTTTAATTAACTCTTCCGACCTAAATGGTTTGGTCATAAAATAATCCATCCCAACTTCAAAACACTTATTTTTGTCCTCAGTAAGTACATTGGCAGTTATCGCAATAATTTTTATAGGGTTTGTTACCTTATTTTCGCGTTCAAATTTCCTAATCTCAATCGTGGCACTAATTCCATCCAAAACCGGCATCTGCAAATCCATAAGAATTAAATCGTATTTCCCGGATTTATACATTTCAACAGCCATTCTACCATTGATGGCAATTTCCACATCATGACCCATTTGTTTTAGGTTCATCATGGCCACTTTTTGGTTAATCAGGTTATCTTCTGCAACCAAAATGTTTAGCTTTCGTTCTGATGGGTTTATTACAGGCATGATTGAAATTTGGTCAAATTTATTTTAACAAATAATTACAGCACCACGAGCGATAAAATAATTGTGACAATAATTGTAACAATCAGCACAATTACCCTTTCATTAGGTCGAAGTTTTTCCATGTGTTAATGTAATTTTTATTATTCTTTGTTGTAAAGCTATTAAATTTTGAAATAAGAGTTTCATTTTAATAAAGAAAATTCTTAAAGTTGACTATCCCCGTGGCAAGCCAAGGGGTACTTGCCTGCGGCAGGCAGGTTTTGCCAACTTTATTTCAGCAAAAAGCTGAAAACCGAATTTTCATTATTTCACCCCTCTGTCAGTCATTCGACTGACATCCCTGCCTGCGGCAAGGCAGGTCCCCTGAAAATCAGGGGAGAGTATTAGGAAACCTCGCGGCAAGCCACGAGGAATT
>Ga0180007_10000366_pt1 | contig 79629 bp, 68 predicted proteins | sample MM_PC_MetaG_FD_121122 | JGI IMG/M metagenome (GOLD analysis project Ga0180007, IMG submission 121122) | Groundwater microbial communities from the Aspo Hard Rock Laboratory (HRL) deep subsurface site, Sweden - MM_PC_MetaG | ecosystem: Environmental > Aquatic > Deep subsurface > Groundwater... | reverse complement strand
TGATTTCTAAACAATTTTTCATACCCTAAATAAGTCATTAAAAAAAAGCCATCGCATTTGCATGTGGTGGCTTTTAATTACTAACCTTATTTTAATCTATGAAACTAACGGAAATGCGATTAAGCTGTACTCGTCTATGTTTTAAAATCAAATTCTATATATAAGACAAGCAAGTATTCAAAAAGGGTGATTATTATCTGATTATTTTATAAAAATGGATTGTATGTGCTTGCTTACTTTTAAATAAAAAAGCCCTCATCCGATGGAAAAGGGCTTTAAATATTTTGAAAAAGAACGTTTAAATTTCCCAGGTACTTCCACTCTTCAATAGGTCATCAACACATTTGATGTGCGAATTTTGCTTTGCATAACTGATTGATTTAGTCATCAAATCCTCGTAAGTATCAGTTTCTACTGCTCTAATAATGCCTAATGCAACAGGGAATTCAGGGACTTGCATCTTTGAAAGCATGACATGGATTCCCGGATCGGGGTTGTATGGATCATGGACCAACAAATCTAATTCAGTAATTCCATTTTCTCCGATCACAACCGTTTCAAGTCGGGTTCCTTTCAATACAATTCCTTTATTTCGATCAGCACCATAAATCATTGGTTTTCCTGCTTCCAAAATTAACTGATTATCGTCTTTTGTCTCCTTTGCAGTAATCAAATTATGGACTTTATTATTGAAAATAACACAATTTTGCAGGATTTCAACAACCGAAGTTCCTTTATGTTTGGCTGATTCAACCAAAATATCGGTCATCATCTTTGGATTGGTATCAACTACACGGGCAAAAAACTTACCTTGAGCACCAATGATCAATTCGCCAGGATTAAATGGTTCTTCAAATGATCCCTGAGGTGAAGTTTTAGTGATACTACCTTTAGGAGTTGTTGGTGAATACTGACCTTTGGTAAGGCCATAAATTTTATTGTTAAACAAAAGAATGTTTATATCTATATTTCGTCGAACCACATGAATAAAGTGATTTCCTCCAATCGCCATGCTATCACCATCACCGGTGATCATCCAAACCGATAGGTTCGGATTGGCGATTTTAACTCCAGAAGCAATGGCAGCAGCCCGTCCATGAATACCATGAATACCATAAGTATTCATGTAATATGGAAAACGAGAGGAACAACCAATTCCTGAAACAACCACAAAATCTTCTTTTCGAACTCCCATTTGGGGGAATACTTTTTCCATTGATTTCAAAATGGCATGATCGCCACAACCAGGGCACCACTTAACCATTTGATCACTAACAAAATCCTCTCTTGTTAATTGAGGAATGTTTTGAATGTCTATATGTTGATCTGCCGTCATGATTTTTGATCATTTAAGATGGAGATAAATTTTTCTTCTAATTCGGAAACCATAAAAGGCAATCCCTGAATTTTATTATACTGCTGGTAATTGTATGCCGGGAATTTCATTCTTAAATAATTTACAAATTGACCATTGTTCAATTCGCAAACCAGAATCTTTTTGAATCTTTTTAGTATATCTTCGGTATTCTTAGGCAAAGGATGGATATACTTGAAATGTGCCATACTGATTGTATGTCCATCTGCCAGCATTTTCTCAACTGCTGTGAGCATCACTCCATATGTTCCGCCCCAGCTGACAACTAAAACATCGCCTTCCTCAGCACCAATAATTTTCTGCTCAGGAATAAAATTAGCAACCCGTTGTACTTTTTCATCCCTGATCTGGGTCATGATTTGGTGATTCATCGGATCGTGAGATACGTTGCCTGAGCCATTTTCTTTTTCCAGACCACCAATTCTGTGACGTAAACCCTCGGTTCCGGGTACGGCCCATTGGCGACTTAGCTTGTCTGTATTTCTTAAATAAGGTTTATATACAGGATCATTTGCTTTTGCAAGAGGAGGAGTTATCTTAGGCATCTGTGCCATTTTAGGAATACGAAATACTTCTGATCCGTTAGCCAAAGCACCATCCGTAAGCAGGATTACCGGAGTCATGTGCTCAACAGCTAATTTAGAAGCTTCAAAAGCTGAATAAAAACAATCTTCAGAAGTAATCGCGGCAATAACAATTACCGGTGCTTCCCCATTTCGTCCAAACAAAGCCTGATACAAATCGGATTGTTCAGATTTAGTCGGCAGACCTGTAGATGGTCCGCCTCTTTGTACATCAACAATAACAATCGGCAGTTCGGTCATTACTGCTAGGCCGATGGCCTCACTTTTTAATGAAAGTCCCGGACCTGAAGTGGTTGTAAGTGCAAGCGAACCTGTATAACTGGCCCCGATAGAAGAACAAATACCTGCAATTTCGTCCTCAGCTTGAAAAGCTTTGGCCCCTAATTGTTTATGTTTGGTGAGTTCTTGCAGGATTTCAGTTGCAGGAGTAATAGGATAAGAACCCAGAAAAAGTTGTAATCCTGATTTTTCAGCAGCTGCTAAAAAGCCCCAAGCTGTAGCAACGTTTCCGGTAATATTTCTGTAAGTTCCCTTTTCAAGAACAGCGGGTTGTACATTATAAGTTTGGCTAATTGCTTCAATATTCTCGGCAAAATTAAAACCAGCCCGAAGTACTCTTTTATTAGCCTCAACGATAATTGGGTTTTTCTTAAACTTTCGTTCAAAAAATTCATTGGTTTTTTCAAGCTCCCTATTAAAAAGATAAAGAACGATTCCCAACGCGAACATATTTTTACTCTTAAGAGCCACCTTGTTATCAAGATCCAGTTCCTCAACCGCTTTTTTGGTCAACATTGAAATTGGAGCCTTAATTACATTAAAGCCATCCAATGAATTGTCTTCAAGCGGATTTCTTAAATAACCGGCTTTCTCGAACCCTTTATCAATAAAGGTATCAGAATCAACAATAATTGTAGCACTTGGTTTGGTCCACTTCAAAGTAGCTTTCAAAGAAGCAGGGTTCATGGCTACCAATACATCGGCTAAATCGCCTGAAGTATGTATATTGGTATGCCCAAAATGAATTTGAAATCCTGATACCCCGGCAACAGTTCCTTGAGGTGCCCTAATTTCGGCCGGATAGTCGGGAAAGGTAGCGAAATCGTTACCTGCAAATGCGGCGGAATCTGAAAACAAAGCTCCCGTCAATTGCATCCCATCGCCAGAGTCACCAGCGAATCTTAATACTACATTGTCTAATTCAACAATCGGATTCTTTTTCGTATTATCCATCATTTGATGTTTAAAAAACACGGCAAAGTTAAAGCATTTATTTCTGTTGCATCAAAGTAAAGCTGAATTTTTTCAATAGACTGTTATTTTTTTCACAATAAATAAACTACCATCTTACTACCTGATCTTGTATTACTTACATTTGTTAAAATATAAACAATTCAACCCATCGCAATTTTGTATAAATAATAAATTAGACATAAATGCTACCGAAGTATTTAATTATCAATAAGAACCGATGGCTTAACTCCTTAAATTTCTGTTATTTAGAATGCATATAAATTAATTATGCACTCTTTGATTGGCAGAAACTCATTATATTTGCATAAAATATTTTTCTATTATTAACATAAAATAAAAGATCATGGCTTATAAAATAAGTGACGATTGTACCGCTTGTGGTACTTGTATTGACGAATGTCCTGTTGATGCAATTTCTGAAGGTGACATCTATGTAATTGACCCGGACGTATGTACAGACTGTGGTTCATGCGCAGACGTTTGCCCAGTTGAAGCAATTTCACCTGAATAAAATAAAAGCTATTACGAAGAATTGCACAAAAGTTCATCCATAGGATGGACTTTTTTTTTGAACATTTGTGAAACTATTAACTGTAAGTCTAAGTAAACAAGCTGATTAATTATTATTACTTTTGCAATTAAATTAGCTTAATAAGGATGGATAAGTTTTCTTATTTAAACAATATTGACCCGGATGTAATTGAAAATCTTTACCAGAATTTTAAAGAAAATCCTGGTTCGGTTGATGAAAGTTGGAGGATGTTTTTTGAAGGATATGAATTTTCAAGAACCAACTACGCCCAAACAGAAAACAATATCAGGGTTTATCCCGATGAATTTAAAGTTATCAATTTAATAAATGCCTATCGCCAACGAGGACACTTATTTACTAAAACTAACCCTGTTCGGGCACGCCGAAAATATAGCCCAACGCTTGATATTGAAAATTTCGATCTGACAAAATCTGATCTGGAAAGAAATTTTCAGGCAGGAAATGAAATTGGAATAGGAAGAGCTACACTTCAACAAATCATTGATCATCTTAACGCGACCTATTGTCAATCAATCGGAGCTGAATACACGTATATCCGAAACATTGGAATACTTCAATGGCTTCGTGATAAAATGGAATCAACCAAAAATTCACAAACGCTTGAACTAAAACAAAAGTCACATCTTCTGGAAAAGTTGGCCCAAGCGGTAAATTTTGAAAAATTTATTCATAAAAGATTTCCCGGACAAAAAAGATTTTCGTTAGAAGGTGCAGAATCACTCATCCCTGCAATGGATGCAATTATTGAAAAGGGAGCTGAGGCAGGAAATGAAGAATTTGTAATAGGATTGGCACATCGGGGCAGGCTTAATATTCTGGCAAATATTTTAAAGAAACCTATCAGGGAGATTTTTAGTGAATTTGAGGGAAAAGAATACGATGATGAAACTTTGCTTGGCGATGTAAAATATCATCTTGGATACACTTCTAAACAAAAAACTGCCGGAGGAAAGGATATTCAACTGACACTTTCGCCAAACCCATCTCACCTTGAAGCCGTTAATCCGGTGGTTGAAGGGATCGTCAGGGCCAAGATTGATCATGATTATAACGGTGACACAAATAAAATAACCCCAATCCTGATCCATGGTGATGCATCCATTGCCGGACAAGGAATAGTTTACGAAGTTATTCAGATGGCAGGTTTATCAGGTTATAAAACCGGAGGAACCATACACCTGGTTATTAATAACCAAATTGGTTTTACCACCAATTATCTCGATGCACGTACGAGTACCTATTGCACGGATATAGCCAAAACAATACAATCACCTGTTTTTCACGTGAATGGTGATGATGTTGAGGCAGTCGTTTACGCGGTTGAATTGGCCATTGAATTCCGTACAAAATTTGGTAAAGATGTGTTTATTGACCTGCTTTGTTATCGTAAATATGGACATAATGAAGGCGACGAACCACGTTTTACACAACCCTTACTCTACAAGATAATTGAAAAGCATCCTAATCCACACGAGATTTACAAGAAAAAACTTCTTGAAAAAGGAGACATCACTGAACAGGAATGCGAAAAAATAGAATCCCGAATTTCAGGATCGCTCGAACAAAGTTTTGAAGATTCTAAAAAAATTAAAAAATCACATATAACTTTCTTTTTAGAAGAAACCTGGAAGAATATCCGAAAAGCCAAGGTTGGTGATTTTTACTTATCACCGGATTCGAGTGTTTCAAAAGAGTTATTGATTGAGATTGGTACTCAAATTTCATCCATCCCCGATCATATAAATCTCTTCCGAAAAACAGTTAAATTACAGCAGGATAGGCTTAATATGATTGAAGATGGTCAGGCCCTTGATTGGGCCATGGGCGAATTACTTGCTTACGGCAGTTTATTGATGGAAGGAATCCCTATCCGCTTGAGCGGGCAGGATGTGGCTCGTGGCACATTTAGTCATCGGCATGCGGTTTTACGATTAGAAGATTCGGAAGAAGAATACCTCCCTTTAAACCATATCAAAAATAAAAAAGCTTCGATTGAAATTTTCAATTCTCCCTTATCAGAATATGGAGTACTGGGATTTGAATATGGTTATTCACTAACCTCACCTCATAGTCTTACAATTTGGGAAGCTCAATTTGGTGATTTCAACAATGGTGCCCAAATTATTATCGATCAGTTTTTAAGTAGTGCCGAAGACAAATGGAACGTAATGAATGATTTGGTTTTGTTACTTCCACATGGTTATGAAGGACAGGGTCCCGAACATTCCAGTGCACGATTGGAACGATTTCTGATTTTATGTGCTGAGAATAATATGCAGATCGTAAATTGTACAACCCCTGCCAATTTTTTTCATGTTTTACGTCGCCAATTCAAAAGGGATTTCCGAAAACCTTTGATCATCTTCACTCCAAAAAGTTTGCTTCGACACCCAAAATGCGTTTCTCCTTTAGCAGATTTTACGGTAAACGGATTTAAAGAAGTATTAGATGATCATAGTGCAGATCCGGATCAGATAACAAAAGTTGTATTTTGTAGTGGTAAAATTTATTACGATTTACTTGCAGAAAAACACAAACTGAATAATACGACTATTGCGCTTGTGCGGCTCGAACAAATTTATCCATTGCCAATTAAGCAACTCCGATTAATCATTAAGAAATACAAAAACAGTAAAAACTGGATTTGGGTACAGGAAGAACCCGTAAACATGGGAGCATGGACATTTTTACATCATAATTTTAATGATGTTCCGTTAAAGAACATTGCCCGACCTGCAAGCGGTTCACCTGCAACTGGTTCTTCTAAATTTCATGCAATCAGGCAACAAAAAATTATTGATAAAACGTTCGAAGAATGTAATTGCCCGAATTTATTGAAAGAATGTGAAATGGTTTGTATTGGGAATAAATGGCGTACCTTTGAGAAAGAGATAAAAATTGATCCTAAAATGAGTGACAGCAGTTCTTTTTCAGCCCTAAAAAAGCTCTAATTTATATGAAATGCACATAAGACTTGTGTCATACAAACCGAGGATGATTATATGGGCATTCCATGTGGCAAGAAAGAAATAAATTATAAACACATGAAAATTGAAATAAAAGTTCCCAGTCCGGGTGAATCAATCTCCGAAGTTCAATTGGCCAAATGGTTGGTTGAAAACGGTGATTTTGTTCAAAAAAATCAGGAAATTGCCGAAGTTGATTCGGATAAAGCAACCTTAAGCATTGCTGCCGAAGATGCAGGCACCATCGAGATAATGGTGGAAGCAGGTGAAACGATCGCTGTTGGAACCATTATTGCAGCTATCAATACGTCTGCAAAAGCCCCGGGAAAAACAGCTTCTGAGCTTCCAAAATCAATTGTTCATGATATAATTCCGGAGAAAAAACCAGAACCAATTAAAATTGAATCGGAGAAAGGAATAAATAAAGTAACCTCCGAGATAGGTTTTGCGCACATTTCACCTTTGGCTCAAAAACTAATGAGCGAACATCACATTGATGAAGCACAACTCATTCATTTTTTCAGGAATCAAAGGTTATCCAAAAAGGATGTTGAATTTTATTTAAGCAGCAAAGAAAAAAACACTGATCATAAAACCATTGCAAATACTGTAACAAGCCGAGATGTTGAAAAAGTAAAAATGTCGACCCTTCGATTAAAGCTTGCAAAAAGATTGGTTTCTGTAAAGAATGAAACTGCGATGCTCACTACTTTTAACGAGGTGAATATGGGTCCGGTAATGGAAATTCGGCAACAATATAAGGATGTCTTCAAAGAAACTCACGGTGTCGGACTTGGGTTCATGTCATTCTTTACAAAAGCTGTGGCTGAAGCATTAATCTTATTTCCACAAATTAATGCCCAAATTGACGGTGAAGAGATCGTTCATTTCAAATATGCTGACATCGGTATTGCAGTTAGTGCCCCTAAAGGATTAATGGTTCCGGTGTTGCGCAATGCAGAAGGAATGAGCCTGGCCGAAATTGAACTTAAAATAAAAGAACTGGCAACCAAAGCCAGGGATAATAAAATTACACTTGATGACATGACAGGAGGTACCTTTACGATCACCAATGGTGGTGTTTTCGGGTCAATGCTCTCCACTCCTATTATCAATCCTCCACAAAGTGCAATTTTGGGCATGCACAATATTGTGGATCGCCCTGTTGCAGTGAACGGCAAGGTTGAAATTCAGCCAATCATGTACCTTGCTTTATCTTACGATCATCGCATTGTTGACGGAAAAGATTCGGTAAGTTTTTTGGTAAAAATCAAAGAATTAATCGAAGATCCTTCCAAATTGTTATTTGGTGGACAAGATCCTATAAAATCCCTTTTAGGTATATAGTTTAATTTGAATTTTGAATTGTATTAGTCATGCGTAAAAAATTTGATTTTTTGGTTATTGGCTCCGGGATTGCCGGTTTGAGTTTTGCACTTAAAGTAGCTGAGTATGGTACCGTTTGTATTATCAGTAAAGAAAAAGCCGAAGAAACAGCAACTAGATATGCCCAGGGCGGGATCGCAGCCGTAATGTATTCGCCCGATACCTATGAAAAACATATTCGTGATACCATGGTTGCAGGTGATGAACTAAGCAATCCCGACATTGTTAGGTTAACCATTACAGAATCAACCGAACGAGTCAAGGAACTTATAGAATGGGGTACGAAATTCGACCTGAAAGATTCAGGTAAATACGATTTGGCAAGAGAAGGGGGCCACTCAGAGTATCGCGTTCTTCATCATAAGGACAGCACCGGACAGGAAATTCAACGAGCACTGCTTAGTCAAATTCAAAACCATCCAAATATCGAACTGCTTGAAAATCATTTTAGTCTGGATTTGATTACCCAACATCACCTAAAAATGGAGGTAAATAAACAGACGAAAGATGTTAAATGTTTTGGATCTTATGTTTTAAATATCAAAACGAATAAAATCCATACAATACTTTCAAGAATTACTCTGCTTGCAACCGGAGGATTGGGAAATTCCTACAGTACCACAACCAATCCCAAATTAGCCACCGGTGATGGTGTAGCTATGGTTTACCGTGCTAAAGGAGTTATTGAGAATATGGAATTTATTCAATTTCATCCAACCTCACTTTACAATCCTGGCGAAACCCCATCTTTTCTGATAACAGAAGCCATGCGAGGGTTTGGAGGAATTCTAAAGACCCAAAAAGGTGAAAAATTCATGAATAAATATGACGAAAGGGGTTCATTGGCCCCTCGTGATATTGTAGCTCGTGCCATCGATTCGGAATTGAAACAAAGCGGCGACGATCATGTTTATTTGGATTGTACCCATTTAGATAAAAACAAACTGATCGTCGAGTTCCCAACAATCTATGCTAAGTGCTTAAGCATTGGAATTGATCTTACCAAAGAAATGATTCCCGTAGTTCCGGCTGCACATTATTCATGCGGAGGCATTAAAGTTGATGAATATTCAAGAAGTTCCATCCAAAATTTATATGCTTCGGGCGAATGTGCTTCAACCGGTTTACACGGGGCCAATCGACTGGCTTCAAACTCACTGCTTGAGGCGGCCGTTTTTTCGCACCGGGCAAGTGTAGATGCAATAAAGGTTTTTAAAAATATTAATTTTTGCAACGAAGTTCCCGATTGGGATTCATCAGGTACTGTGCTGAATGAAGAACTTGTTTTGATCACTCAAACATACAGAGAACTTCAATTGATTATGACAAACTATGTTGGTATTGTTCGCTCAAATTTAAGACTTCAAAGAGCCTTGACACGTCTCAAACTTATTTATAAAGAAACAGAAGATCTATTTGACAAATCGATACTTACCATTCAAATTTGTGAATTAAGAAACCTTATAAATGTTGCCTACCTGATCACGAAAATGGCAATGAACCGGAAAGAAAGCAGGGGCCTGCATTATTCAATTGATTATCCAAAAGATAAATAAAACATTAACCCTTAAATGGCACTCATAAAAGAAGTTAATGGTTTTCTTCCCCAGATCGGCACTGATTGTTTTATTGCCGAAAATTCGACCATTATTGGGGATGTCATTATAGGCAATAAATGCAGTATTTGGTTTAATGCTATCATAAGGGGCGATGTACATTATATCAGAATTGGGAATAATGTTAACATTCAGGATGGCACAATCATCCATTGCACTTATCAGAAATCACCTGTTAATATTGGCAATAATGTTTCAATTGCCCATGGTGCAATTATTCATGGGTGTACAATTAAAGATAATGTGTTAATTGGGATGGGTGCTATTATTATGGATGATGCGGTAATTGAAAGTAATTCGATAATCGCAGCCGGGGCAGTAGTATCAAAAAACACCCATGTTACCTCAGGAAGCGTTTATGGTGGCATTCCTGCAAAAAAAATAAAAGAAATTGATAAAAACTTGGTTGAAGGTGAAATTGAACGTATTGCAAATAGTTATTCACTTTATGCAAGTTGGTATAAAAAATAGAGAACAAATTCTTTTATCAGAAGATTTTTAACCATTAAGATAGTAATCACACAAAAAAAGCCGAATCCTGCAGATCCGGCTTTTTAATAGATTTTAATTGCTTACTTGATGCCTAATTTAGCTTTTACTAAAGGTAAAATGTTTTCCCCTTTTTCAAAATAAATTACTGCACCAACGCTAAGATCAAAAATATAAGTATAACCATTTTCTTTGGCTACTGCATTGATCGCTTCTTTTGCACGATTGGTAACCGGAGCAAAGAGCTGAGCTTGTTTAGCCTGAAGGTCAGAGTCAGCTGATTGCTGAAATTGTTCAATTCTACTTTGCAAATCATTCAGTTCTCTTTCTTTAGTTTGTTTAATGATTTGTGACATGGTAGCCAAGTTGCCTTGGTACTCTTGTACTTTACTCTGATATTCCTGGTACATTACCTGCATTGTTTGCTCTAATGAGCTTCTATATTCTGTTATTCTTGCTTCAACGGTATCTTTACCTGGCATAACTTGCATTAATTCAGCAGAATTAATGTATCCCAATTTTGCATTAGTTTGTGCAAACAAACAAGAAACACTTCCTAATAACACCAAGCTTATAACAACTACAATTTTTTTCATTTTTTAAGATTAAAGTTCATAACCAGATTAAGTCGCAAATTTATACAAATAAATCAAAATTCGTAAATTTAATTTATTAATAAATCTTAAAATTCACATCAAAATATACAAAAAGCTATCTTTTACGATCCTCGCGCCTAACAGTTTGTATTAAGGTCCCAACCACATCTAAAACATCATCGCTAATGTCGAGGCTTGGATCAGTATAAAGAATGGAAAGTCCTGCGGCCTTGTCAAAAACAAAGCCATAATTTTTCTCTACCGCAATTTTTGAAATTGCATTATACACTTTCTCCTGTATTGGCTGTATTAGTTCTTTTCGCTTTTGGTCAAGTTCACCTTCCGAACCAAATTTCCTTTGTTGAAGTTCATGGATTTGTTGTTCTTTTGAAACAATTTCAGCCTCTCTCTTTTTTCTTAATTCCTGTGGCAATAAAACTGCTTCATTTTGGAAATTCTCATATAAACGTGATATTTCGGCAAACTTTGCTTCAATTTCCGATTGCCAGGTAACTGACAAATCGTTTAAATAATCTTGAGCATCTTTATATTCAGGAATATTTGAAAGAATGTATTCCGAATCGACATAGGCATATCTTTGAGCATTTGCTCCTATCACCATCAACAAAATAATGATTAATGTTAAAGTTATCTTTTTCATATTTTTTCTCCTATTATTTATGTTTAATAAACTAATGATTAGTTGCCAATGCAGAGCAAAAAGCTTGCCAATCCTAATCGATAGATTGATTAATTGAGAAATGGAATTGTGAACCACTTGCATCAGGAAGTCCTGGGATTTTATCAAATCCATAACCCCAATCCAAACCTAGCAAACCAAACATTGGCATAAAGAACCTGATTCCAAAACCTGCCGAGCGCCTAACATCGAACGGATCAAACTTTTTGAAATTTTCCCACGAATTTCCTGCCTCAAGAAATGCTAATGCATAAATGGTAGCACTTGGATTAAGCGATAAAGGATACCTCAACTCTAAAGTGTATTTCGAATAAATGGTACCTCCTATATTTTTATCTTTGTAATATTGTGGTGTAACAGATTCATTGGTATAACCTCGCATTGCGATAATTTCCCGACCATCTAAATTATATTGATTTGACAGCCCGTCGCCACCTAAATAAAAGCGGCCAAACGGAGATATTTCGAGCTCGGATTTATTATAGGTTTCAAGAAACCCGAATTTAACTCTTGTACTCAATATAAGTTTGTCGAAAATTTCGATATACCAGCTCGAATTAAACTTCCACTTATAATATTCAATCCACTTAAATCTCAGATCTTCATCAAGTGCAGCGTAATCCTTATTATTCAGCAAAGAATAAGGAGGGGTAAGTTCGAGGCTTAAAGAAATATCAGAACCTCCTCGTGGATAGATTGGTGAGTAAACAGAGTTTCTACCAAAAGTTATACTGTAATTAAAATTGTGAAAATTTCCATTACCTGTGCCAAATTTAAATATGCTTCCGTAGTTATCGAGCTTATACAGCTGCATGCTTACTGCTTGCATAAGTGTGAAAGAGTCGTCGGGCCATGATAATCGCTTGCCCATTCCTACGGAAAAACCATCAGTTGCAAATGAAGACCTGAGTTCATCCCCTTTTGACAATCCATTTGAATACATTGAATGATGATACGAAACGGATAATGAAACAGGCTTTTTACCACCAAACCAAGGCTCGGTAAAAGAAGCACTATAATTGAAATACCCTTTCCCATAGGTTTGAAATTTTAAGGAAAGTTTTTGACCATCACCTGTTGGTACTGGTCGCCATGCCCCTTTTTTAAATGCATTTCTGATCGAGAAATTATTAAAACTCAATCCAAATGTTCCAATGATACGCCCATAACCCCATCCACCTGATAACTCAAACTGGTCGGAGGAAGTTTCATCAACTTGGTAATCAATATCGACTGTGTTATCACTTGCATTCGGTTGTACATCGGGAGATAAGGTTTCCGGATCGAAATACCGCAATTGTGCCAGTTCCCGCTGGGTCCTGATGAGTAACTCTCTATTGAATAATTGACCAGGCCTTGTTCGGATTTCACGCATGGCCACATGATCATTTGTTCGTGTATTACCCGTGACCGTTACATTTTTTATACGTGCTTGTTTACCTTCTCTTATTCTTATCTCAATATCGATCGAATCATTATCGATCTTAACTTCAACAGGCTCAGCCTGAAAAAACAAATAACCATTATCCATGAATAAGGCACTAACGTCAGTTCCATTTGGGTTATAAGACAGGTTTTTCTCGAGTAATTCCTTATTATAAACATCTCCTTTACTGATATTTAAAATAGCACTTAAAAACTCAGATGGGTATATCGTATTTCCACTCCAGGTAATATTGCGGAAATAATATTGCCGTCCTTCTTCAACAGTGATATCAATATTGATAGTCTTATCGTCATGAACATAAATAGAGTCTTTTATAATTTTAGCATCACGATATCCAAGTGCATTGTATTTTTCTATGAGGGCCAGTTTATCGTCAGAATACTTCTCTTTAATAAATTTAGAAGATTTAAAAATATGAAGCCTGAGATTATTATCAGCATAAACACTCATACTATCAATCATACCGGCAAAGTCAAATCGGATTGCGGTTGTTATTACGTCAAACAATAAATCTTCGATATTGCCTAAAGGATTGAAATTACCTAATTCCTTTGTCTCCTTTAGAGCGCGTTTTGCTTTTTTATCCGAAAAATTTTCGTTTCCAATAATGTTGATATTATAAATTTTGATTTTTTCGGCCTTATCGACCAAAATTTGAAGAGTGATTGCATTCTGAAGGCTTGTATCTTGAACTTTTTTAAAATCAACTTTTGTATTTAAAAAGCCCTTTTCAATATAATGTTTAATAATGGTATTTTTTACTCTTGAAAGCAAATAGTCGGTTACAACGGCCCCACGTTGAATATTTATTTTTTCATTTATTGCATCCGTTTCGCCTTTTCTTATTCCGATATACTTAAAATCAGCTATGCGTGGTTTTTCAGTAAGTTCGAAACTCAAACTTATATTCCCGTCTTTTAAATCGGTAATTTTAACTTTTATATCTTCGGCTAATCCTTGTTTCCAGAGTTTTTTGATTGCAGTTGCTAAATCATCCCCGGGAATTTGAATCTCATCCCCGATATTCAGCCCTGACAGCATCATCAAAACATTACTTTCGAGATAATTAATCCCGGAAAATGTCATCTCACTTATTTTGTAAAATTTAGGATTATTATAATCAATCTTTAGGTTTGAAAGTTCGCTAGAAACCTGAGCTCTAGAGTAGATCGAGAAACTTAACATCATTACAATAATGACGAACTTTAACAGGCGCTTATGTAATGCTTCCTTTTTTATCATTCTTCCGTATTCTTTAAAATTTGTTCACTTGTCTTTCCAAACCGTCGTTCTCGATTTTGGTAATCTATAATGGCATCATATAAGTCCTCTTTTTTAAAGTCGGGCCATAACTTTGGAGTAAAATATAACTCTGAATATGCAATCTGCCACAAAAGGAAATTACTTATTCGCAGTTCTCCGCTTGTCCTGATCAACAATTCCGGATCAGGCATTGATGATGTATTTAAATAAGAGGAGATAAGCTGTTGATCAATATCATCAATGTTTAACTCCTTATTTTTTATTTTAGATGAAATTATTTTTACGGTTTCCGTAATTTCCCATCTCGAACTATAACTCAGGGCCAGTGTTAAAGTCATCCGATCGTTGCCGGCAGTTTCTTTAATGGTTTTCAACAATTGATTATAACTCTCTTCGGGCAGGCTCTTAATATCTCCGATGGCATTGAGCCTGATATTGTTTTTGTTGAGGGTAGGTGTTTCCTTGTCGATAGATTCGACCAACAGCTGCATTAGCGCATCAATTTCATATTTTGGCCGGTTCCAGTTTTCGGTTGAAAAAGCATATAGAGTCAAATAACGAACTCCAAGTTCAGCTGCCGATTCTGAAGCTTCTCTTACGGCATTCACTCCATTTTGATGACCAAAAGTACGCTGCTTACCTTGCTGCTTAGCCCAACGCCCATTCCCATCCATAATGATGGCAATATGCTGGGGTAATCTGTCAAGGTTAATTTGGTCCTTTAAATTCATGCTTATATATTATTTTCTGTATCCATCCGTAAAATCAACACAGGTAGTTTTGTTAAAAATATCAAATTCAACCGTAATCGAAATCCCAATAAAATTGAACCAATCCATGGTTTTTGAATTACCGCGCTGTTCACCTGCATTACGCTCAAAAGTTGGATCAATTACTAATTTCGGATCCGAATATTGATGGCTTGGATTGTTAAGATCAAAATCGCTTGTATTTATGTAATAGTTGGTACTGATATCATCAATATAATCGGTAAAAGTTTTTCGCATGCCCCATTCAAAACCTAAACCAATGTTTTGGCTGACACTATATTTTACACCTATTCCAAAAGGGATTGCTAATCCATGCCGGTTATATTTCAAGTTTTCGGTTCCGTAGTAGGTACGTAACGGATCAGTTTCATCAACAAGTTCGGCTAACTTTATTCCATCTACCTGAGGATTAAACCAAAACATTGAAGCCCCACCAAAAATATAGGGCGTAAAATAATTATACGCACTGCCATTCACATACGGAAAAAAATTAAACTCTACCACTGTGGCTATTTCAGTTATTGGTGATTCAAACACTAAATTTCTATTTAAAACTTTTTTACTTATGAAGTCTGAACCGGCAACCTTTCCCGTTAAAGCACTCAATCTTAACGACCATCTTGTGTCATGGTTATATCTTGCAATAATACCACCTGCCGGTTTGATTTGCTGAAAATGCATCCCAGGATTTATATCACCAAGATAGTATGATCCACCACCAAATAATCCAACCTCCATCGTTTGAGCATAGATTTTCGCTTGAAAAAGCAAAATAACTGTTATTAGAACCGCTGTTTTCTTCATAAAATTTGAGCCTGCAAAATTACATTTTTTTTTGAAAATCAGGCTATCCACTTGTATTAATTTCTAATATCCAATCCCCATTTTAGCTTATCCCTGATTGTGGAGAAAAAGTTTTTGTTGGACATTTGGATCAGATTAATGTTAAAAGTTTCTTTTTCGATATTCAACACGAGTGGCTTGTCAATCGATTCAGTTCTGGAATCGAGACTAACGAGAAACTGTTCATTACGCCCTTCAAGTTCTATCCTGATTTTGCTGTCGTCGGGTATAACGAAAGGCCGTACGGTTAAATTGTGTGTTGCAATAGGGGTAATCACGAAGTTTTTGGACCCCGGTGTAAGTATTGGACCCCCGCAACTCAACGAATAAGCAGTTGACCCTGTAGGTGTTGCAATAATTAATCCATCAGCCCAATAAGAATTTAGCATTTCACCATCAACATATACGTGCAGTACCATTAATGAAGAGGAATCCCTTCTTCTGATGGAAACTTCATTGAGCCCATAATTCAAATCCCCAAATAATCCTTCTTTTGTGATGAGTTTTACCAATATTCGGGGGACCAGTTTGAAATCTTTATTGACCAAGGCATTTACCGCGGCAGATATTTCATCCTTCGAAATACTGGATAAAAAACCCAGACGCCCCATATTAATGCCCAGAACAGGTACCCCTGAATCCCTGATCAATCTTACAGTATCCAAAAAGGTTCCGTCGCCCCCGATTGAGAGCAAATAATCAACATTATCCAATAATTCCTTGTGCGTGTTAAATAGCTGATATGGCGCATCGAAAGTTATTTTAGATTCCAGTTTTTCAAAATATGGCCCATAAACCAAAATACCGCAATTAACCTCTTCCAGTTTTCTGATCAACTGCTGGATATAAGGCATGGAAGCTTGATCGGGCAACATTCCAAAAAGGGCAACTTTCATTTCGTGCTATGTCAATTTAATTATTTACAAGGATACGAAATTAATGGTTTAAGCTTCTCAAATTTTAACAAATATTAATAATTATAGGAGATACAGAAGCAATGAACTACCTCGCAGCAAGCTGTAGGGGTATCAATTTGGAATTTTTTTATTGACGATGCAAGCATCGGAGTATTAATCTCATTTATCCCGATACGCTGAGCTATCGGGATTAGTTCATCTTACAGATTTCAATTCACTACGTTTTTGAAATCTGAGTTTCACGAATAAAACTGATGCAATGCTAAATTTTATCCAAATCAAAAATCCAATGCTTGAATGGTGTTAAATTATAAAAAAATTCTTAAAGTTGATTATCCCAGTGGCAAGCCAAGGATTACTTGCCTGCGGCGGGCAGGTTTTGCCAACTTTATTTCTGCAAGCTGAAAATCGAATTTTTTTATTAACCCCTCTGCCTTCGGCATCCCTGCCTGCGGCAAGGCAGGTCCCCTATAAATAGGGGAGAAAATTTGGAAACCCCGAAGCAGAGCTTCGGGGAATTATTTTTATTAAATATTTAGATAGTTCATGAAGGAATCATAACGCTCCTTTAGGTCATCAAAGTCATCGCTTTCGGTAAAAGAAGCTTTCACAATATAATTGTAGCGGTTAAAAGTTTGTAATAACCCGCTGATCTCAATTTTATTAATCTTAATTGTAATTTCAAGTTTTGTCGAGTCGGGGCTTGACACTATACAAAGGCTCAGTACCTTCGCATCATTTGCTTCAACAATCCGTGCTATTTCACTCAACATGTAGTCATTTTGACTGACCTCTAAAACAATAACTCCTCCCGGATTCTCAAATGCTGCAATTTTTGAAAAATTTTCTATTAATTGGCGCATGGTTATGCAGCCCAGATATTTATTTTTCGAATCAAGAACAGGAACAAGCGTTAATTTTAGATCAACAAATTGCCTAATCACATCAAAAATATGCTGATTTTCTGTTAGATGTGCCGTTAATATTGAGAGTTGATAAGCACCTAGTGCTTCATCAAAATCATTCATCGCATAAATATCCTCATCTGAAATCAATCCTAAAAATTCCTCATTATTCACAATCGGGAGATGGGACAATTTGTAATCATCCATGCGACTAAGTGCATCGGCACCAGTATCAGATGTTTTTAACGGGATTACCGAATCTGTAATTAGATGTTTGGCCAACATAATTTTTATTCTTTAGTATTGCTTTTTGCTAAAATAATCATCGTTAATGATATTCAGGTAGTTTTCGTACCTAGAAATACTAATATTTCCATTTTTTAAGGCATTGATTACGGCACACCCAGGTTCATGCACATGGGTGCAATTATTAAACTTGCAATTATGCATATATTTTCGCATCTCAGGAAATCGCTCAGCTACCTCCGCACTATTAAAATCAATTAATCCAAATTCTTTGATCCCGGGTGTATCAACAATAAATCCACCTGCCGATAATTCATGCATTTCGGCATAAGTTGTGGTATGCTTTCCCTTATGATGGTAGTCCGAAATAATTCCTGTTTTAATATCCAGCCCGGATTCGATCTTATTAATCAATGCAGATTTACCAACTCCCGAATGTCCCGCGAATAAACTTACTTTACCCTTTAATAAAGTTTCAACCCGATCAATATTAATGCTTTCCTTAACTGAAATCTCGGTACAAGGATATCCTAGCCTTTCATAAACATCTTTGATTTGCTTGTGAGTAACCCATGACTCCTCATCATATAAATCTATTTTATTAAAAATAATTTGTGCCGGAATGTGATATGCTTCAGCGGTTACCAAAAATCTGTCAATAAAACCTGTAGAAGTTCTGGGGCTTGCTAATGTTATAATAATAATTGCCTGATCAAGGTTAGCTGCGATGATGTGAGAGAATTTCGATAAATTGGTTGCTTTCCGAATAATGTAGTTAGTCCGTTCATAAATATGGTCAATCACGCCTACTTTTTCTTTCTCCTGAAGCTGAAACCTAACCCGGTCGCCTATTGCAATTGGATTGGTCGTTTTTATGTCCATCATCCTGAAATGACCCTTTATTTTGCAATCAAAATAATGGCCCTGATCATCACGCACTGTATACCAGCTTCCGGTCGATTTAATTACTATTCCGTCCAATCATTGAATTTTTAATTTGTACAATACTCATTTCGTATTTAGTTGTAAAGCTACTAACAATAAGTGTAAATGAACATATCATCAGCTAAGATACAATTTTAGGATCAGATAAACTTGCAGGTCGGCACCTTAATCTTAAAACAAGAATTTTGAAATTAATCTGGTTATATTGATCACTAAAGTAATTTAAAGACTTTTCCCGGGAGGCATTCAACCATTCCTTCAAATTCTAAATTTAATAAGGCAGAAGCTACCTTACTGCTTGGCATTTGTGCAAGTATGCATATACGGTCTATCCCGATTTTTTGATTTTCTTCAAGTATCCGGATCAACTTTTTATCGGTATCGGAGAGATTCACAAACAGTTTTTTTTGAATAAGTTTAGGTTTTTGGGTCGCGTCCCATCCCATGCAATATTTGATGTCATCGGCATTATTAACAAGTACCGCACGATTGGTTTTAATTAAATAATTACATCCTTCCGAGTATATATCATCAACCCGACCCGGCACGGCAAATACATCCCTGTTGTATGAGTTTGCAATATCGGCCGTAATTAAAGCACCCCCTTTTTTCGCTGATTCGATGACCAAAACAGCGTCAGACAATCCTGCAACGATGCGGTTTCTCTTTGGAAAATTTTCACGATCGGGATTGGTTTGACTGATAAAATCTGTAAGCAAACCCCCTTGATCCAACATTTTTTTTGCCAGTAAACGGTTTGAGGACGGATAAATCCGATCAAGACCATGAGCCAAAACTCCTATGGTTTTTAATCCCTGAGCTAAAGATTGCTTATGTGACATGGTATCAATACCATATGCCAATCCACTTACCACCAATATATCCAAATCTTTTAATCCTTCGATAATTGATTTACAAATACTGATCCCATAGTTCGATGCCTTTCTTGTTCCAACGATTCCAATAATTTTTTTAGCATCTAAATTTGCATTCCCTTTATAATACAACATGATTGGACCATCAAGACAATGCTTTAATCGTTCAGGATAGTCATCATCCAAAAAATAAAAGGTTTTTATTTTATTCTTTTGAATAAACTCGACTTCCAAATCAGCACGCTTCAATACTTCGGTATTGAGAATTTTGTTGGCGGTTGCTACTCCCAAACCGGGTATTTTTAGCAGATTTGATTTCTTTTCTTTAAAAACGGCTTCGGCCCCACCGCAATAAGCAATGAGCTTTTTACCATTGATGTCACTAATTCCGGAAATCAGGTTGATGCCTATTTGGTATTGCAGATTCATTTAAACGGATTGACAATCAAAGTTAAAAAATTTAATTAATCTTTTCTGTGTTCGAAAGATCAAACACCTAAAATATTTTTACATTTGTTAAATAATAAAAGCAGTCATGGTTTTACAATATATTACTTGGGATATCGATCCCGTTTTATTCAACTTGGGCCCATTATCGATCAGATGGTATGGTGCATTATTTTCAGGTTCGTTTTTAATCAGTTATATCTGGCTTATAAAACTTTTTAAACAAGAAAAAATACCCGTAAAAATATTGGACGGGCTTACAACAACGATGATCGTTGCTACCATTATCGGTGCACGACTAGGACATTGTTTGTTTTATGAACCTGAAATTTATCTTAATAACCCAATCCTGATTTTAAAAATACGGGATGGTGGTTTGGCCAGTCATGGTGCGGCAATAGCGATTGTTATAGGACTTTATCTTTATGCGCGAAGAACAAAAATCCCAATTCTGTGGTATCTCGACCGTGTTGTAATTTTTACGGCCCTAGCCGGTGCGTTTATTCGCTTTGGAAACCTGATGAACTCAGAAATATTTGGGACAATAACCAACTTACCATGGGGCTTTTACTTCGTTAAATATTATGATCCTCAAATGGGCTTGGATCCCCGTCATCCAGCACAATTATACGAATCAATATCCTATTTATTAATTTTTATCTTCTTATTTAATTACTACAAAAAACGCTTGGGTAAATTTGAAAACGGTCAGCTTTTTGGACTTTTTTTGATCATGGTTTTTGGAGTACGTTTTTTAATTGAATTCATAAAAATACCGCAAGTCGGGTTTGAAGAGGGAATGGCACTAAACATGGGTCAGCTTTTAAGTATCCCATTTGTTTTTTTAGGGATTGCTGTAATTGCATTTATCAACAGAAAAACTGTTTCAAAAAAATAGCCCCTTTTTAGAGGGGCCTATTCTTTTACAGACGATTTACTCTCTGTTCAAAAACAGCTTCTATTTCCTTAGCATAATCTGCTTGCTTATATTGGGTCGCTATTTGGCTTAATCCCCTTATAAGTCCCAAAGATTGTTTAATTGCCTCATCGTAGATTACAACACCATTTGGCAGAGAAGTATAATAATCAAATTCCTGAGCAAGCCGATTCACGAGATTTTGCGACAGTAATTTAGCTTTCTCAAATTCCCCTCCCAGATAATAGGCATCCAAAAATGAATAAGCACTAAAATCCTGTGGGAATTTACTCATTGGAAATTGTTCATAGTATCGATCGATAAGCTTTATAGCCATATCAATTTTGTTCTGAATAACCAGTTCTCTTGTAAGACGTATAAAACTGTTTGTTACGATCCCAGAATTTCTGGCACTTTCCCGATCTACTGTTACACCCGGTTTATTTAAATTACCCCACTTTGAACCATTCATCAGTTTATCGTAGGTTTTGTCCACCAAAATACCTCCTAAACTTGGGTTTGGCCTTTCGGCTTTTATCGGCATAAATTTATAAACAACACCATCCTGATGTATGTAATCAGTAGCATTAAAAACATCCTTAACAACCATAGGATTTGCAAAATAAACTGATCGTTTCCAATTATTGTTTGCCAGAAAATCTAAAAAGGCCAGATCATTTTTATACAAAGTATTCGAATTAATTTCCCATTTAATCTCTTTAACAATTAAATGAGCAAGTTCTCTGGGCACGATCCCGTTATCAACACAAGCTGCTGAATCGACCGTTATTTTAACTTTTTTGGTCGGGAAGAAGTTAACCTTCTCTCTTCCATACATTATTTTTGTCCGCTCATTATCACTTGCAATAAATCTAATTACTTCACTCAGCTCCTGATATTCTTCAAGTTTCACATCAACATAAGGAACAAAGTCATTGGTTCCTTTCTGGTACTTATCCTTTGTAAGCAACATAGGCAATGGATCAGCTCCATATATTTTTCGTTGCATTTGTTCTACATACCAATAACCGGATGAAAGCATATAATTCACTGTCCTCACATCAGTTCTGACGCCTTCTACCTCTTGCGCGTACCAGAGAGGGAATGTATCATTATCTCCTATGGTATAAAGCACAGCGTTTTTATCACAATGATTCAAATAATTTGAAGCGAAATCGTGTGCTGCATATTTACCCGATCGATCATGATCGTCCCATCCTTCACTTGCCATAATTACAGGTACAAGAAGTAAACATAAAGCCGTAACAATAAGCGAATTCATTTTGGCATTTTTAATGAGAACAGCAGTTTTTTCAACAATCGCCATCACCCCCAAACCAATCCAAATAGCGAATGCATAAAATGAACCCGCGTAGGCGTAATCCCTTTCACGAGGCTGGTGAGGGTACTGATTAAGGAAAATAACAATTGCCAAACCAGTCATTAAAAACAGTAAAAACACGACCCATGCATCCTTACTATCACGCTTCACATGGTATATTATCCCAAAGAAACCAAGAATCAATGGCAGGAAATAAAATTTATTGGTTGCGTCATTTTTAAAAGCATCAGGCAACAATTTCTGGCTGCCAATCCTCAAAGAATCAATAAAAGGAATTCCACTGATCCAATTACCCATACGCGAGTCGCCCTGACTTTCCAAATCATTCTGCCGCCCAACAAAATTCCACATAAAGTATCTGATATACATATGCCCAATCTGATATGAAACAAGGTAGTTCAGATTATCGGTAAAAGTTGGCTTTATGATCGTTTTATCATTGACTTTGATCGGTTCACCTTTTATGTACTCCTCATATTTTTGAGCATGTTCAGGTTCACGGTTACTCCAAATACGAGGGAAAATAGTTGTGAACCTTGGGTCATAGACGAATTTAAATTTATTTTTTGCAACAATGTACTTACCGGACTTATCATCCCTGATATAATCTTTCCCGGTCTCCTCAGAGGAAATGACAGGCGCATTGTAGTATGCCCCGTAAAAGATGGGCCATTCACCATATTGCTCCCTGTTTAAATATGAAAGCAAACTAATTGCATCTTTAGGGCTATTCTCGTTTATGGGTGTATCCGCATTGGCCCTCACTACCAGCATAAAAAATGAAGAATAACCAATCAAGATGAAGGTAAAACCGAGTATCACCGTATTTAGTACATGTTTCTTTTTTCGGATGGTATAATTTATACCATAAATTAAAAGTGAAATCACAACAACAAAATAAATGATCGTCCCCGAATTAAATGGCAATCCAATCGAATTCACAAAAAACAATTCGAAAGATGAGGATAAACTAACAATCCCGGGAACAATCACATACATAATAGTTGCTAAAATGAGCAGTGAAGCGATTCCGGTAAGAATAAATCCTTTTCGTGTCGATTCAAATTTCTTATAATAAAAAACAAAAGCGATGGCAGGAATTGCCAACAAGTTAAGTAAATGGACACCTACAGACAGGCCCATCAGATAAGCAATCAGAATCAACCAGCGGTTACTTGACCTAGTTGCCCCATCCTCTTCCCACTTCAAAATGGCCCAGAATACCAAGGCTGTAAAGAAAGAAGACATGGCATAAACCTCACCTTCAACGGCAGAAAACCAAAATGAATCACTAAAAGTATAAGCCAAGGCACCAACTGCTGCACTTCCTAATATCATATACATTTTGCCTTCGGTCATTTCACCTTTCTGCAGGGCAATTTTTTTTGCCAGCATAGAGATGCTCCAAAACAGGAATAAAATGGTGAAACTGCTGCTCAACGCCGACATGATATTGATCATCAATGCAACCTTGCTTACATCACCAAAAGCGAAAAGGGAGAAAAACCGACCTAGTAACTGAAATAAGGGAGCTCCAGGAGGGTGACCAACTTGTAATTTAAACGCAGTTGCAATATATTCACCACAATCCCACCAACTAGCTGTTGGTTCAACGGTTAACATATATACGAGTGTTGCAATAGCAAATATCGCCCACCCGGTTATGTTATTGATTTTACGGTAGCTTATCATCGGTCAAATATTAAAGGTTGATTGATTTTTTATTTAAGCGAAAGTAGGAATTTTGGTTCATACTATAATTCTTTAATTAACAATAATTAACTTTTTTGTTGATAATCATACGTTAAACACACCAAACTCAGCAAATAAAGTAGGGTTCAAATTTTTAAAAAAAACATTTGTAATAATAAAATATTTTCTAATTTTGCAGCCTTATTGAATCACATATATAGTTTGTCCGATGGTGTAACTGGCAACACGTCTGATTTTGGTTCAGAAGAGTCCAGGTTCGAGCCCTGGTCGGACAACAAAATTAAGGCCCATAATTCATTTTGTGGGCTTTGTTTTTTAAAAAAATTGAGGGCGAGAAGTCTATCCCGAAGAGCAAAGCGATGTCGGGAAGCCCTGGTCGGACAACAAAATTAAGGCCCATAATTCATTTTGTGGGCCTTGTTTTTTAAAGATTTATATGTTTACCGTGAGAAGTTTTCCGATCAGATCAGAAATGGAGGGGATCGTGAGTTGGTCAACACGACTAAAAAACCGTTCATAAACCATAGAATTTTATTTTTACGGAAATATCATGACTGTTATTCTAGAATAATTGAATTTCAAAAAAAGCAAATGTTGAATTTATAATATATTTTTGTATCTTTGCCCCGGAATTAAAGACAAGATTTGATAATGAGGGGGCAAATGTCCCCTCTTTTTATACAAAAATGATCGATAAACAATTAATAATTAAACTGGCTGAAAGCGAGCTGAAAGGAACAGATAAATTTCTGGTTAACGTTGCTGTTAATCCCGGAAATAAAATTTTTGTGATTTTGGATGGCGATTCCTCGATTAGTATCGATGATTGTATTGAAGTTAGCAGGTTTATCGAATCTAGTCTGGACCGTGAAGTTGAAGACTTTGAGCTTAGTGTATCATCGGCAGGGCTTGATCAACCGCTTAAGCTGATCCGTCAATATAAAAAGTACACGAACAAAGAAATATCAGTGTTAACAGGGGAAGGGGTTAAATATCAAGGTATTCTGACCGGAATACTTGATGATCGAATTCAACTGTATATCCCTGAAAATAAAAAGAAAAAAACCAAAGAACAAAATATTGAGATTTTATTTAGTGACATCAAAGAAACTAAAGCAATTATTTCATTTAAAAAGTAATGCAATAAATTAGAGCAATGGAACACATTAATTTAGTTGAAACTTTTTCGGAGTTTAAGGAATTTAAGAATATCGATCGTGAAACCATGATGCGTATCATTGAGGATATTTTTAGGCATATGCTGGCCAAACGATTTGGCAGTGATGAAAATTTCGATATTATCGTAAATATCGATAAAGGAGATTTGGAAATCTGGAGAAACCGGGAAATTGTTGAAGATAATGACGTAGAGGATGAGAACACTCAAATTGCACTCTCCGACGCTATAAAAATTGAACCCGATTTTGAAGTTGGAGAAGAAGTTTCGGAAGAGATGAAACTTGCGGACTTTGGAAGAAGAGAAATCCTAACCATTCGACAAAACCTGATCTCAAAAATTCAGGAGTACGAAAAAGACAATATATACAGGATTTATAAAGATAAAATTGGTGAAATTGTTACCGGTGAAGTATATCAGGTTTGGAAGAAAGAAGTCTTGATACTGGATGATGAATATATTGAATTGCTTTTACCTAAATCAGAACAAATTCCTTCCGATTTTTATCGTAAGGGCGACAATATTCGTGCGGTAGTTTCAAGAGTTGAAATGAAGAATAACAGTCCGGTTATTATTTTATCACGGACTTCTCCAATATTTTTGGAGCGACTTTTTGAAGCTGAAGTACCTGAAGTATTTGACGGATTAATTACCATCAAAAAAATTGTTCGTGTACCCGGCGAAAGAGCTAAGATTGCCGTTGAATCTTATGACGACAGAATAGATCCCGTTGGAGCTTGCGTAGGAATGAAAGGTTCACGTATTCATGGAATTGTAAGGGAACTAAAAAATGAAAACATCGATGTTATCAATTTCACCAACAATCCCAGTTTATACATTACCCGAGCTTTAAGTCCTGCCAAAATGACCTCAATAAAAATTGATGAGGCAAATAAACGCGCCGAAGTCTACATGAAACCCGATCAGGTTTCTCTAGCCATTGGGAAAGGCGGGTTTAATATAAAATTAGCCGGTAAACTCACCGGTTATGAAATTGATGTTTATCGCGACACTGATACTGACAATGAAGATGTTGATATTCAAGAATTTTCTGATGAAATCGATCAGTGGATTATCGATGAATTAAAAAGCATTGGATGTGATACGGCAAAAAGTGTTTTGGACATCTCAGTTGAAGATCTGGTAACAAGAACAGATTTAGAAATCGAAACCATTAATGAAGTGGTTCGCATAATAAGAGCTGAATTTGAATAAAAATATTAAATTTATTGACTTTTTCAACATTCAAAATCAGAGAAATACCAATTAGTAAGGAGTATGGAAGAGAATATAATGACAACAAGATTAAGTAAAGCAGCAAGAGAATTTAACGTTGGGATTTCTACCATCGTGGATTTTCTTTCTAAAAAGGGCCATGAAGTTGATGCCAATCCAAACACGAAGATTTCGGCTGAAGCTTATGCTATTCTTGTTCAGGAATTCCAATCAGAAAAGCATGTAAAGGAAGAATCCAAAAAAATTGGACTAGAATATACTCAACATGAAACGATTACGATTGAAAACAAAAAAGCTCCGGTTGTTGCAGATGTCGATGAAGAGGATGAAGAAGAAAAAATAATTATTAAAACGACAATGTTACCTCATGTTGAGCCTATAAAAGAAAAAATAGTCTCTCCTCCTCCTGTTGTTGAAAAAGAAATCCCTCTTGTTAAACCTATAGAGCCTATTACTGAAGAAAAAGTAAAAAAAGAAGAACCAAAAAAAGAAGAACCAACAATTACAGAAGCTAAAGTTGAGGTAAAAATTGAACCTGAAATTGAACAGGATGAAACCGGTGAGAATGAATTGAAAATTCTTGGTCGAATTGATTTGGATTCCATAAATTCAAGAACAAAGCCCAGAAGAAAAACCAAAGAAGAAAAAGCAAAAGAGTCTGAAGAAAAAACCTTGGCCCGCGAAAAAGCGAAAGTTGGGTCGAAAGTAAAAAGGGACGAAGACAAGAAAGAAAAACAAGAATTAGTTGCGCCTAAAGTACAAGAACCTCTTGAAAATAAGAAGACCGTAATTGAACCTATTGTTAAAAAAGAAGAAAAACATAAAGAGCCTGTTATTGAGAAAGATGCTCCGATTGATAATTTTTTGCCGACTGAATTCTCAAAATTGGTTGGTCCGAAAATATTAGATAAAATCATATTACCTGATGTTAAAAAACCTGTTGCTTCATCAAAACAGGCCAAAATAGAGCCAAAAAAGAAAAGAAAGAGAATAAAAAAACAAGCTCCTTATAATCCTGCGGATAAAGATAAGGATCATGATAAAACATCTGGTCCACAAAGACCTTACGGTGGTGGTCAAGCGGGGCAAACTAGTCAATCAGGGCAAAAACCCGGACATGCCGGATCACAAAAAAATCAAAAAAGTGGAGGGTTCAAACCGAATATCAAACATGAACCTACACCCGAAGAAATTGAAAAACAAATAAAAGATACCTTGGCGCGCTTAAGTTCGCCCGGTAAATCGAAGGCTTCGAAACATCGACGACAAAAACGGGATACCTTTAGCCAACACCTTCAGGATCAATTAAAACAACAGGAAGATGATAAGAAGATTATCAAGGTAACCGAGTTTGTAACAGCAAATGAATTAGGGACCATGATGAATGTTCCTGTCAATAACATCATTTCTACTTGTATGTCACTTGGTATTTTTCTTTCAATTAACCAAAGATTAGATGCTGAAACATTATCGCTTGTAGCTGAAGAATTTGGTTATGATGTTGAATTTGTGAGTGTTGACGTACAGGAAGCCATTCATGATTCGGAAGAAGAGGATGATCCTGCCAGCCTGGTTGACAGATCGCCTATCGTTACGGTAATGGGCCATGTTGACCATGGAAAAACACTTTTACTTGATTATATCCGAAAAGCCAACGTAATTGCCGGGGAAGCCGGGGGAATCACCCAACATATTGGTGCTTATGAAGTAACCCTTGAAAATGGGAAAAATATTACATTTTTGGATACACCCGGTCATGAAGCGTTTACTGCAATGCGTGCCCGTGGAGCAAAAGTAACTGATGTCGCAATTGTAATAATTGCAGCTGATGATAATGTAATGCCTCAAACAAAGGAAGCCATAAACCATGCCCTTGCTGCCGGTGTTCCGATTGTTTTTGCCATCAATAAGATTGACAAACCTACTGCCAATCCGGAAAAGATTAAAGAAGAGTTATCTCAAATGAACATTCTTGTTGAAGATTGGGGTGGCAAATATCAGTGTCAGGAAATATCTGCAAAACAAGGAATAAATATTGATCAGTTACTTGAAAAAGTATTATTGGAAGCCGAATTGCTTGAGCTTAAAGGGAATCCCAACAAGGGAGCCGTTGGAACCGTAATCGAATCATCGCTTGATAAGGGCCGAGGTTATGTAGCCAAAATATTAATACAAAACGGAACCATAAAAATTGGGGATTACATTCTAGCCGGAGGAACATCAGGTAAAGTTAAAGCGATGTACAATGAAAGAAACCAATTGGTAAAATCAGCCGGTCCATCTGTACCTGTACTTTTACTCGGTTTAAGTGGGGCACCTCAAGCCGGAGATGGTTTTAATGTGATGAGGGATGAAAAAGAAGCTAAAGCCATTGCCAATAAACGAACTCAATTACAGAGAGAACAGGGCATCCGTACACAAAAACACATCACACTCGATGAAATTGGCCGACGAATTGCCATTGGTGATTTCAAGGAATTAAATGTTATTGTTAAAGGTGATGTTGACGGATCTGTTGAAGCATTGTCCGACTCATTAATAAAACTTGGAACTGAAGAAGTTCAGGTAAATATCATTCATAAATCGGTAGGCGCAATTACCGAATCAGATGTTCTGCTTGCATCGGCCTCCGATGCCGTAATTATCGGGTTCCAGGTTCGACCTTCAATGAGTGCCAGAAAACTTGCCGAAGCTGAACAAATTGACATCAGACTTTATTCAATCATATACCAGGCTATCGATGAGCTTAAATCAGCTATCGAAGGGATGCTATCGCCGGATATTGAAGAAAAAATTGTTTGCAATATCGAAGTACGCGATGTATTCAAGGTTACAAAAGTTGGTACAGTTGCAGGTTGTCTGGTTCTGGATGGCAAGGTAAACAGAAACACTCAGGTTCGGGTCATTCGTGATGGGATAGTAGTATATACAGGAGGATTGGGATCACTGAAACGATTTAAAGATGATGTGAAAGAAGTTCAATCGGGATATGAATGCGGACTGAACATCGATAATTTCAATGATATTAAAATTGGGGATATTATCGAAGGTTACGAGCAAATAGAAGTAAAGAGGAAATTATAAAATCTATAAATATTTGATGCCTCCGGCATCCTTTTTAATACATTTGTTTTCAATATTATACTTTATTATTAATGCGCAGTTTCATTAATTCTTTTGATAATATTGGCTACGGGTTGAAGAAACCAAAATCCTGTTCAGTATCGGGTTATCTTTCTCCTTTAGCCAATCGTAAATTTTTTATGTGAAATCCCGTTTTCAATCATCAATCCATTCGAATAAATATTCATTTTTAAAATCGATCTCATAAGCTTTTAGAAAATCTAAATACTCATCCCTAAAAGACTTTTTTTTGTGATGTTCTTTTTGCTTATCAATATATTTAATAACATCCGTAAGCTGTGAATGGCTATAGGAAAATGCGCCAAAACCTTCTTGCCATTGAAATTTATAAGGGGTGAATTTCTTTTCTTTTATGAAAGCATTTGACGATTTCTTTATTTCCCGAACCAAATCGGACAAACAACAGGTAGGTTTCATGCCGATAAAAAAATGGATATGGGTTGATATACCGTTTATAGCCAACATCTTTTGCCCTTTGTTTTGCACAATGCCGGTAATATATTTGTAAAGTTCTTCTTCCCAGGTAGATTGAATGAGAGCGTTGCGGTTTTGAACAGCAAAAACAGTTTGGATATAAATTTGAGAATAGGTATCAGCCATAAAATTAAGTTTGATAGTTTGATTTTAATCCCGGAGGGATTGCATGTTTATAGAAAGGGTTAATAATAGAAAAGATACGACCCCTGCCGGGGTCGCATTAATCCCGAACATTTGATCATCTATAAATATTTGATGCCTCCGGCATCCTTTTTATACATTTGTTTTCAATATTATATTTTATTATTAATGCGTTGCTTCATTAATTCTTTTAATAATATTGGCTTCGGGTTGAAGAAACCAAAATCCTGTTCCGTATCGGGTTATCTTTCTCCTTTAGCCATTCGTAAATTTTTTGTGTGACATCCCGTTATTATTCAATGGTTTCATCTTTGAAATTTCAGGGTGATCAGAAAACTACAATACATCTATCTCCTTTTCTTTCATGTGTTCCTCAATGTATATCTCCAAACGACAATACTTGTTCTTAATGAGGTTGTGCAACGGTTACGTTTGTTAGCAAACAATAATTATTTTTTAGTTTTAGATTACTTGTTCAAATTCTTTTTGAGAAAATCCAACGGATTATCAAAGTACTCCCTTAATTCCTCCTGACTCATACATAACCAGCTCGCACAACAATAATCATCTATTCTCTTTTTAATTTCAAAATGCAGATGATCATAATCTCCGTTATACCTCTTTGCCTCAGCTTTAGTATATAATACTCCAATTTTTGTATTATAATCGAGCTCATCACCATTTTTAACATAAATATCTTTAAGATGTGTGTAGGAGCTATAAATAAAAGAACCATCATCAAGTTTATGCCTAATAATTACAACCTTATTCGGTGCTATCGGGCGAATTAAACATACTACTCCTTTATTAACCGGATATACAAATACAGTATCCTGTTTTTCTGAAGGTATTATATCGATCCCTGAATGTTTATGACCTTTTGCATGACCAGAACGATAAGTTCCAAATCCACTTATTATTTGAATCATATTTAAATCTGATCGATTTTTTAGGTTAAAAGGAAGTACCCATTTTTCTGCAATTTCTGAAGGTTCTATATTAATATAAAACTTCTTCATCTTTTCACTGTACTTTTTAATGCTGTCAGATTGGATAAGAGCATATTCTATTGTATCCTTAACTTGAATAGGATCCTTTTTTAGTACTTCATTGTTTTTTTTATTATAATTTGAACAACAACATAGTACAGCAATTATTAAAATTGGGAAATACCTCATTTTTTAATTTTTCAAAATTTGTAGTTAAGCAATCAAATCACCACGAAGTTCAGTAATATAACCGTTAACGCTTAGCGGTTGTTTGTATTATTTTTAATTACTACCCCATTTTTCATAACAAATAAAACCTTTTTCAATGTCATGATGTTTTCAAGTGGATTGTCTTCCGTTGCAATCAAATCACAATACATTCCTTTTGCTAAAGTACCTCTTACTTTTTCAATTCCAAGAAGCTGAGCCGCATTAATGGTCATGATCTTTAATATATCCGATGCCGGAATTCCTGCCTCAACAAAACTATCAATATAGCTTAATGCCACAGATCCTCTCGTTTCATTATCAATATCAACCATTATATCACTACCGAAGGCTATTTTAACACCTCCATCATAGGCTCTTTTAAGTCGTTTAATTAACTTGGCATGAAAGGCTTTTGCATTTTCCTCATCACTACCAAATGCCTGAAGAACTTTAGCAGGAAAATCAGTGCTTACCAAAACAATTTCTTTTTGTTTCATTAGGAATATTAAGCTGTCGGGTATTGTCCAGCCATGTTCTACCGAAGCCACACCACCTGATACTGCTGAATATAGTCCATCTATAGTTTGACAATGTGCCATCACTTTAAGCCCTGCCATTTTAGCTTCGTTTACAATGAACTTTATATCTTCTGTTGAATATTTATATTGTTTTGAATCGACCACAATTTTAATCACATCCACTCCATAAAATATATTTTCTCGTATTGCCTTTTTTAACTCATCATGCGTATCAGCATAGAAATACTCGTTGTTTACGATGAATTGTTTGTCGGCTTTGGTTCTAAACTGTCCTCCAAAAGGCGCTATGATTCTACCTGCGGTTAAAATGTTCGGACCCCCGATTAATCCCTCATTGATAGCTCGTTTTATATCAACATCTACATATTTCCCTGAATTCCCTGCTTCCCTAATAGTCGTAAATCCGACATCAAGGATCTCTTTTGCATAAACAGCCCCCTGAATGGCCCTATATCCATCCGGGTTGAGCAATACCATGTCAAGAAAATCAATGCCTAGCTTATCGGCAAATTTGCTGGTAGTTGCACAAATGTGTGTATGAGAATCGATAAGTCCCGGCGTTACAGTTGATTTTGAAAGATCAATGATTTCGGCACCTTTAGGTATTTCTATACTAGTACCCAGCTCTTTAATTTTACCGTTTTCAACGAGTATAATTTGATTATAAGAAACTGCGCCTGTTGAAGGGTCGATCATTTTTCCTGCCTTTATTGCAATTATTTGAGCATGGGCTAATCCAAGATTCAATGAAATAAGAATAGTTAAGAATGTTCTAAATATCATTTTTGTTAATTATTAGTATGGTTTATGAATTCTGTTTTGGTCTGTAAAATAATCGCTAACGTGCAGCTGCTATTAAAAGCTGCCGATTGCGGGCTACTATCCTATCAAGTTACACCGAACTTAATGCGTGGCAGAAAATCCGAATAACCACTTAACCCCCCAATATTTTATATATGATGTTGGTCGTATGTGCTTTATTTAATCATTTCATGCTTTTCAATCGAATCAATCACAAAATCAATCGGCATATTTGTAATCATAGATATTTGCTCAAACGATAAATCTTCATTTCTTAGTCTAAAAGACAAATGCTCCAAAGTCTCGCCAATTTCTATTATGTTTTTATCAGGGTCGTAGAATCTTACGACTTTCTGTCGCCACGGTTGCTCTCGCAATTCATGAACAAATAAAATATTATTTTTCTTTAATTTCTCAACTATCAACTCAATCGTATCAGACTCGAAATATAACTCAAAATTATTTCCACCAGATTTTATTTCTCTATTATCAATCAGGTTTTTATAATGAACTTGCAAATGAATTGCAAAATCTCCATGAAAAGTAACACTTTCACCAAAGTCATATTTTACCTTTTGGTCTAATAAATTCTCGTAAAAGTCACGAGACAGTTTCATGTCAGATACTGTAATTAATGGACAAACATATTTCATAATTCAGTCAATTTATTTTGTTATCTCTACGTAATCCTATGTGAAGCTAGGTTGTTAGCATTACGCCCATCGGTTTGGCTATGTAACATGGCAGGGTTTTTCGTGCTGCTTTTCTGGCCCAGAACAGAAAAGCTTGAGAAGAAAGCCCACGTTTCTACCGAGTACGAACCCCTACCTGCGCAAGCAGGTTAAACTCATTTATCCCGATACGCTGCGCTATCGGGATTCCTGCCTGTACTGCATTTTGGCAGGCAGGCGTTCATCGTACAGATTTCAATTCACTATCCCGCATAAACTGCGGGACGAGCTGTTTTTGAAATCTGAGTTTCACGAATAAAGGATTCAACTTTATTCATTAATTTTATTCTCTACATCCATTTTTTGGTGAAGAATTCTAATGACTTCCACTATATTATTTTGTCCCATTCTATAGAAAATCAAATGAGATTTAACTATGGAAGCCCTGTATCCTTTTCTAATGTGATCCATTGCTTTACCGGTATTAAAATTCGTTGCAATGAATTCAATTTCATTGATTATTAAATTGTAATACCTGTCAGCTTGTTCGGGCGACCACTTTTCAAAAGTATAAATCCAAATATTCCCTAAATCCTCAACTGCTTTTTCACTAATGCGATAATTCTGATTTCTCATAAATGTTTCTTATGCAGTTCTTGTAAGTATTCATTTGGGTTAAAGTCATTTATAAGATTGCTGTTTTCTCCAAGATCAAGAGCCTTTCTTAATTCTATTGTCTTCTGTTCTTCTGTTTCAAGCAATCGTAGAGCAGTTCTGATAACCTCGCTTGCTGAATTGTATCTGCCGGTTGAAATTACAGAATTTATGAATTTTTCAAAATGGCTTCCTAATAATATTGAAGTGTTTTTTCCCATAGTTATCATATTTTTCTCAAATATACCAATAATTGGTATTTTTTCAAAATGCTGCTAATGATTTGATTTGTGATCGATGTAAAACTTAACAATTGCAAATTTGACACAAAAAGAAAAAGCCCACAGGTGGGCTTTTTTCAACTCAAATATTTTAAGTAAACCAGATAATGCTAGTTATTTATTGGGTTGTGCAACGGTTACTGTTGTTAGCACCAGTTTTTTATTTTATGCGTTTCCATTTATTGATAATTCAAATAGTTCTTCTGTTTCAAGATTGACCTTTATTGACCAATAGTAACTACCTCCATCCAAAACAAAGATCATCTGTTTGTCCCAATTATCTAAATGTCTTTTATTTGGCCAAAAACAATTTATAAATAATAGTTTGCTTTTGTTTTTGTCAATATACCCGAAATATTGTCGTTTATATTTTTTTAGTTTCTCGTGAATTATAGGACTTTGATCTGAGCCATTTTGGTTTAATAAAGAAGCATTTATATTTTTCAAACCTTCATTAAGCAATTTTTCAGCTTTTTGAATTTCTATTCTAGTTGGGGTGAATCTTTCGCCCCCAATTAATTCATTAGAAGTTGCTGGAAAAATTATACAGTCAAAAGTTTTAGTCTTATAGTGATCGGTTGCTACTGATTGTCCAATTGCCACTGAACTTATTGTGAAGACCAGAATAATGGTAATTAGTATGTTTTGGTTCTTTGTCATTTTCTTATGTGTCAATTTTTATTATACCTACAGGGCAATTAGTTGGTCTAAGTTTATTCCATGTTTCAATTAATAAATCAATTGATTCCTTGTGAAAACGCTCAATTCTCCTTCTGTCTTTAGAATTAATTTCACCTTTCAAAAATTTACAGTCGATTATTCCAAAAGAGGCATTTATTTCATCTGATTTAACATGAAAGTGCGGTGGTGGATGCTCATTAGGTCGTATTTCAATTCTTAGATTATTGACAGATGCAACGAGAAATCTTCTTTCAACAACAGTCCCATCTGATAACACTTCGGTCATGTTGAGAAAATATTCAAGTCTTGATTTTAATCTGTCTAGATTATCCATTTTTTAAAATTGGTGCTAACGGATGGCAATATGAAACGGTTGGGTTTTCGAAGCGCGTCTGTATCCATCGAGGAAAATGCTGGCGCGAGAACCAAAGCATCGCAAACCACTGAACCCCAACTGTTTTATATTGTGTGTTGTGCGGTCGTGCATTTTACTTTATATGATAACAAAAAATTACAATTTAATAATCCTTGGCACTTGTCTACAATAATCTTTATATTCTTCTTTATATTTTTGGTATAGAAACTCTTCTTCAGATTTAACCATAAAATATGCGGTTATTAAATAATTTAAAAACCAAAAAAGCATCGTGTATGAAAAATATATTATTGTAAAAGAAGCCAAAATAAATCCATAGCCAACCAATTGTGGGTTTCTGGAATATTTGTACATGCCCTTGGTTTGCAGTTTGCTTTTATCTATACCAATGGTTACTTTGGCGCCGAGTTTTAGCCATGAAAGTAAAAGAATAATTATCCCAACGCCAAGCATAACTCTAAATATATTTACAGTAACTGTATTTTCTGGCATCTGTGGAAGGTAGGGCCATTTAGTTGGCAAAATTAAATAAACTGAATTCGCGTGTACAGCAAATACAAGAATTGCAAGAATAGTAGAAAACATTGAAAATCTTTGGATATTTTTGTAATCCCTTTTAATCTTTACTCTAAATACAATAAAAGAGAAAAAGATAAAAACTACTGAAAAAAGTAAGTAATTAATATTCATATCAGTTCGGTTTTATGTTAATATTAGTTTTAACTTTTAGGTATAACTCCAAAACGGTTAATCATTAATTAAATTTTCATATTTGACCAGTATCTTTTTGCTTGTAATAATACACTTAATCCTGTAAGAATAATCGAAATTATTACTATCTCAATCGAACCCAAATATAAATTAAATCTTTCATGTTCTTGTACTCGCAAATTAGTTTGCATATCAATATGCATGCTGCCAAACATAATTGCCATCCAACCAAAATGAAGTGCCCAGGAATATGCAATGTGCCTGGTTTGAAGAATTAAGTTATTTCTAACAAATCCAATTAGGAAAAGTGAAATTAATGTAGTAATCCCAATTAATCCTTTATCATCAAAAAACCACTTGTAAAATATAAAATGTATTAGTGCAAAAACAACGGCCAATCCAATTGAAGCTATTATTGGCTTAATCTTATAATTGTTAACCAAGGCGAATAATGAAATAGATCCTATAACAATCTCTTCATTAATAATATAAAAAATATCGTGATAATAATTGCCCCAATTTGAAAACGAAATTTGTATATTATGTTTATTGGCGATGTATTTCATTAATAGCAAAGAGCAAATTAAAACCAATCCTGCTAAAATTAGGGCTTTTACTATTGTTTTTAAATCTAATTTTAGACCAATCTGTTTTAGGAAGTCTTTATTCCAAATTAAGTAGCTAAAGAGTAGAATTAATAACGTACCAACTGATGAATTCCACCATCCCCCAAATAAGTAGTATGTAAATAACCCATACGATAATCCTAACAGTATAAAAAAAAGTTTTATTTTCATCTTAATTATAACTTTAGTAACACGATATAATTATTAATTTTTAAGATACACACAATTTAACCTTTCAATTTGGCATAAACATGTCCCGCAAAACCATACATATTGCCTAAAGTATTTCTACCAGCTCTTCTTAAAAATTTCTTTTCAAATTCTTGTGGTGTGTAATGATTTATAAGGATGAAACCATTTTCTTTAAGAAATTCATCAACCAGCCCTTCTTCAATCCCAAATTTGAATTCTTCACCTATTTTTCTAGCTGACTCACTAAGTTCCTTAGCACCAAAGGAGTCAGAAGTTCCTTTAATAACGGAATCATAGAAGTAATCAAAAGCAATCATGCTACTATATCCGGAGTTGTCTTTGATAAAAGAAAGTGTTTTTTTTACTGATTCATTAGTAATGTACATGGTTACACCTTCCCATATAAACAGACTCCTTTTTTGGGGCAAATAGCCGTGTGATAATAGTGTTTGCTTTAAATTATCTTTGTTGAAATTAATGGGTACATAAACAATATTTTCAGGAAGGTGGATTTTACTTTTTTTTAGATAATTTATTTTTACATTTTGAGTTGTTGATGTATCAAGTTCAAAAATTATCGAGCCAGAAGTTAAGTGCTGAAACCTAATTGCTCTTGTATCAAATCCAGCCCCCAAAAAGACTATCTGGTCAATACTTGATTTTGCTGCACTAATAAATATTTCGTCAAAAAAATTAGTTCTCGCAGTAATATATTCATATGAACCAGGAACTTTTTTTTGCAGTTTTTTAGTGATTACTGTTCTGAAAAATGCAAACCTTAAAAAAAACCTTGCTTTGGGTGGTAAGAAAACAAATGCTAAATTATCGGGTCCTTTATCTTTAATCCTGTTATCGTAAGTTGCAAGAAATCTATGAATAACAGCCATTAAAGCGGTATGTGATGCTTTGTTTTCTATTCGATTATTTTCATTCATATTTTTTCTAGGTTATATGTAAAGTATTTTCTTAATGTCTCAAAATATGGGTGTTGTATCAGTATATTAACAAATTTCAACCAACTCCTGTTATTCCTGATAAAATTAAAATCCATAGAATTGTATTTGGTATTCCATGTATCATTAAAGCAACCCATGTGTTTTTAGTTTTCTGAGCAATAAATGGAGTAATTAGCATGCTTGGTAGAAAAGCTATAAAATTCCAAGGCATAACTAAATGAACTAAATATGCCCAAAGTAAACCATTTACCAACCAAGCATAATTGCCATACTTTACTTCTTGTCTTGGAAGAATATATCCACGCCACATAAATTCTTCGGCTATCATTGCTGTTGAATGTAGCATAATTGTAGCAATTAAAAATATCCAATTGCCACGCAAGTTTACTCCCAGAAATTCGGATAAAGGGAATTTAATTTCTTTTAATGGGTGTAATAGTAACGGAAAATGGTCTGGAGCTGAAAAAAAAGCTTTTGAAGCCATCCATTTCGCAACAGGTTCCATTAGAATTTCGAAGACAAACACAAATATGATACCACTAATTGTCCATAACCAGTCATTTTTGGTAATTGTTTTCAATCTGAATCTTTCAGATATTTTTAGTTTGGGGTTATCCTTTTTTTCCTTTTTGAATAATAGAATTGAAATTGGGAGTAATGGAATTATTGGGATCCAAAGAAAGAATGGGAAAAGAAAAACAATTTTAAGTCCAATTTTTTGAAAATATGGAGCCCCATATACTAATCCTACATAGATTAATAATCCGGGAATCCCAAATAGTATTATGCTTTTCCAAATACTAATTGGTTTTAATTTATTGTTTTTTTCCATTGTTTTCTTTTAGCATGCCGCACAACTTGTATATATGTTCAACTTTATTGCATATATCCACCCATATTAGCGTGTATTGTGCAGGTTTTGTTAACTTATATATTTTATCGATTCGTCAAAATCGATTTAATTTCAATACTTGTGAGGGAGCTCAAATTCTTTGATCAACAATCATTATCCGGCAGGAAAGAATTTCGGGAATAAATATATTAAAAAAATCGTTAGATTTTTTTAATAATTATAAATTATGAGTTATAAGTTATAAACGAGAATAGAAAAGTTGATCACAATGTATTACTATTGAATGTCGAAGAGTTCAGAGGTTCAAAGGCTCAGAGGGTCAGAGGTTCAGAAGTTCAAATGATTAACTGTTTGTGTGCTTCTGACTTTGTTCACAATGTATTGCAATGTATTACAATGTATTACTATTGAATGTCAACCGAATGTCGAAGAGTTCAAAGGCTCAGAGGTTCAGAAGTTCAAATGATTAACTGTTTGAGTAAAGTGAGAAATCCTTTTGAGTAAAGTGAGAAAACTTTTTGAGTAAATTGGAAAAACCTTTTGAGTAAAATAGAAATGTTACTTGTGTATAGAAATTATTTGACTTCTCAAACGTTCAAATTTGACTTCTCGAAATTTTTTTTTGACTTCTCAAATTTATATATCTGAGAAGTCCTATTTGGAAACGATCGAAGTGTAATGTCACGGAATGAGGAAAATTCAAGATATAAGAATCTAGTCAAAGGAGGACTTTTTCTGACATCTAACATCTAACGTCTAATATCTTAATGGAATTTGTTTTTATGCGCTATATCTTACTTTCTGAAAAGAGTTTGGGTTCTATCAGGCCCTACAGAAACTACACTTACGGGTACCTCTACAAGCTTTTCAATGAATTTCACGTAGTCGATGAGTTTTATTGGAGCATCCTCAATTTTTGACAATTTTGTCAGATCTGCATTCCATCCATCGACCTCTTCATAATTAGCTTTTAAATCAGTGTTTTCAGTATTGAAAGGGATTTCCTGTGTGTTTTTTCCTTCAATGGTATACGAAGTACATACTTTTATTTTATCGAATGGGCTAAGTACATCAGCTTTCATCATCAACAACTCATCTACACCATCAAGCATGATCGCGTATTTTAATGCCGGAATATCAAGCCAGCCACATCGTCTTGGTCTGCCGGTAGTTGAACCGTATTCATTTCCAATTTCCCTTAATTTTTGCCCAATCTCATTATCCAATTCGGTTGGAAAAGATCCACTGCCGACCCGGGTACAGTAGGCTTTAAAAATCCCGTATACTTTACCGACACTTTTTGGCGAAATCCCTAATCCGGAACAAACTCCTGCAGTAATCGTATTTGAAGAAGTAACAAACGGATAGGACCCAAAATCAATGTCGAGTAATGAACCCTGGGCACCCTCGGCTAAAACAGATTTACCTTCTTTTAAGGCATTATTAATAAAATATTCGCTGTCGATAAGCTTAAATTCTTTGATAACATCCAAAGCTGCAAACCATTGTGCTTCGTATTCATCAAATAAGATTCCGTCCAGCTTATAGTTTGAATAGTCAAATTTGTAGAACTCCAAAATCTCCAAATGCTTTTTCTTCAACTTCAGATATTTTGATTTAAAATCATGAGCGATAATATCTCCTATTCGAAGTCCATTACGAGCAACTTTATCAGTATAAGTAGGTCCAATTCCTTTTAATGTTGATCCTATTTTTAAATCACCTTTTGATTGTTCATAGGTTGCATCAAGCAGGCGATGGGTTGGCAGGATTAAGTGTGCTTTTTTCGAAATATATAAATGATTCCTTGTTTCTATTTGATGTTTGGCCAAATTATTAAGCTCTCTTACAAAGATGCAAGGGTCAATAATTACACCATTACCAATTATATTGATGGTTTTCTGATTGAAAATTCCGGAAGGAATGGTATGAAGAACAAATTTATTTCCATCAAATTCGATGGTGTGACCTGCATTTGGACCTCCCTGAAATCTGGCAACGATATCATATTTTGGAGTTAAAACATCAACAATTTTACCTTTACCTTCATCTCCCCACTGGAGCCCAAGCAATACATCAACTTTCATTTAAATATTTTTTTATTTTTTGTTTTGAACTTTAAAATCATCCTGACCCTCTGGAAAATCAGATTAACCAGTAAAACAGCTTAAGAAGTTCATTCTATCTTTTCACTAAAAGCCACGCTTAAAAACAAAGGACTTTATGTATGCAATTTTACAAACATTAAGCCCATTATAAAATATTTTTTATGACTTTTTATAAACAATGGAACCGTTCCGGACAATGCAATCTAAAGATTAATTCTTCTTGTCATCAATGCAAGTTCCATAAAATGTCAGGGAATGATGGGATATTTTAACATTCAATAATTTTTCAACGGATAACTGAATTTCCTGCAATCTGGGATCACAAAACTCAAGGACTTTTCCGGTATCAATACTAATAAAATGATCATGTTGCTTGAATTTGAACGAACGCTCAAATTGTGCACAATTATTACCAAATTGATGCTTGGTAACCAGACTGCAATCCAAAAGCAGTTCTATGGTATTGTACAAAGTGGCTCTGCTAACCCTATATTTATTATTTTTCATTCGAATATACAGGGTTTCTATATCAAAATGTCCATCAGTGGCATAAATCTCTTTGAGAATAGTATATCTTTCGGGAGTTTTTCGATGACCTCTTTTCTCCAAATATTCGGTAAATATCTGTTTTACAGTTTCAAAAGTATCCTTATCATTTTCTTTCATAAACGCAACATTTAATCAAGGCATAAAAATACGGAAAATTTATTTATATCTATTTGGTATAAATAAGAATAATTAATTGTTTTTCTCAATCAGCTTATTATCTGATGTTTAAGGAATGCTATTTTGTTTTAGAAAATCGATTTATCCGGCTAATCATCTTAATTTCCTTGATTTTTTTCAGTTCATCAATCAAATCCTGAAGATTTTTTAAGTCATTTACGTAGAGCGTGATCATAGCTTCTGTAATCCCTTCAGATGTTTCAAGCGTAAATGAACGAATATTCAAATGGTATTCATTTGAAATTACGCCTGTGATATGATTTATCAACCCTATACTATCAATGCTTTTTATTTTGAGTCCGGCCAAAAATGATATTGATTCTTTCTTATTCCATTTCGCTTTTACAATTCTGTTCCCGAATTTTGACATTTCCTGAATTGCGGTTGGACAATTTATCCGATGGATCCGAATCATGTCATCCTTCGAAATCAATCCAATTACATCGTCTCCGGGAATTGGGTTACAACAAGGAAGTATGGTATAATTCAGATCATTGACCGCACCCCCAATAATCATGGCTTCAGGCTCAGTACGAATACTTTCCCTGATTTTTTTAGACAAAGTTTCGGGTTCTACATTTTTTGAACGAAGGAATGGGATGCTGATGTATCTCATCCAATTTCCCTTTTCATTATCATGAAAGGCATTTTTAACATCTTTAAGTTCTATTTTTCCTTTCGCAACAAAATAGTACAGATCAATGACCCCTGAATATGAAGTTTTGCTCTGCAATATTCCAATATTATTAGGTGTAAATTCAATATTAAGTTGTTCAAAAAAACCTTTTAAAATTTCCGTTCCTTTTTCCTTAAATGATTTTCTGTCCTCTTTGATCGCTTGCTTAATTCGTGCTTTAGCACGGGCTGTAACTACCAATCGTAACCATGAAACTCTTGGTTTTTGTTTATCTGAGGTAATCATCTCAATCTGATCACCATTTTTAACCCGATAATTCAATGGCACCAATTTTCGATTAACTTTGGCTCCAATACTTGTATTACCTACCTGAGAGTGAATACTGTATGCAAAATCAAGGACTGTTGATCCAAAAGGTAAATTTTTCAATTCCCCTTTGGGGGTAAATACAGAAACCTCATCGGAAAAAAGATTCATCTTAAAATCACTTAAAAAATCCAGGGCATTTTCCTCACTGCTCTGAAGCAGCTCACTTATTCTTTTCAGCCAATTTTCTAATCCGCTATTTGTTGCTTCCGTTGATTTGTATTTAAGGTGAGCGGCGTATCCTTTCATCCCGATATCATACATTCGGGTAGTTTGAATTTGAACCTCCACCCAACGCCCTGTATGGCTCATAATGGTTGTGTGCAATGCTTCATAACCATTTGCTTTGGGGATCGAAATCCGGTCGCGAAGATGATCCATCTTCGGCCGATAATAATCGGTTATGATCGAATATACCTTCCAACAGTCTATTTTTTCTTGTTTTTTTGGTGAATCTATAATTATTTTAACAGCAAACGCATCATGAACTTCTTCGAAAGGAATTTCTCTTTCGCGCATTTTTTCCCAAATGGAATTAACTGATTTTTCACTGGCAAAAATTTGATATTCTATCTCCTGTTCATTTAAGGCTTTTTTTAATGGCCCCACCAATTTTCTGACAAATTTATTTCGCTCAAACTTACTATCAATCAGTTTCTGTGAAATTGAATTATAAATATTAGGTTCAAGGTATTTTAAAGCAAGATCTTCAAGTTCCCCTTTAATCATGTACAATCCCAATCGGTGGGCAAGCGGTGCATATATATAATGTGTTTCTGAAGCAATCTTTACTTGCTTTTCCTTGGACATTGCATCAAGGGTACGCATATTGTGCAATCGATCGGCAAGCTTAATTAATATAACCCTTACATCTTCTGATAATGTAAGCAGCATTTTTCTAAAATTTTCAGCTTGTATCGATGAGGTTTGGTCATCAAAAAGTTCATCAATTTTCGTTAAGCCATCAACTATATGAGCTACGTTGCTTCCAAAGAGTTTTTGAATATCCTTTAAAGTATATTTTGTATCCTCTACAACATCATGTATAAGTGCACAAACAATTGAAGTAGTGCCTAAACCAATTTCCTCAGCAGCAATACGTGCCACATCGAGTGGATGGTAAACATAGGGTTCTCCGGTTTTTCGTCGATCATTCACATGTGCCTTGACTGCCAAGTTAAAAGCCTTACGAACCAGCTTTTTATCTGCAGGGGTTTTACGTGTGTACCATACCCTTAAGAGATTTCTATATCTCCTAACGATCTCCTTATTTTCCGATTCCTCATCGGGTATATACATAAACTTAAATTTATAATTATGTTAAAACAAAAATAAACAAATTGAGATGATTCAGAAATGAATCATAAAGAATAATATTGCCAGCCTATAAATTCCGGCAATAAATATTTCAAGTAAGGCCAATACTTCAATTTAAATGACAACATGCATTGAAGTATTTATATTTAGTATATTTATTTAAAGTTCATAAGTAAACCTATGAGATCAACCACTCTGTTTGAGTAACCCCACTCATTGTCATACCACATAAGTGTCTTGACGATTCGCTTACCCAAAACCCGGGTATATTCCGGGTCATAAATGCTGGAATACAAATTACCAACAATATCGGATGATACATATTTTTCTTCACCATAAAACAAAACATTTTTCATCTCTTTTGTTTTTGAGGCAGCAAGCACGGCCGCATTCACTTCTTCCACGGTTACATCTCTTTCAACTTCGAACACAAAGTCAACGATAGAACCATCAGGGACCGGAACACGACATGCCATCCCATCCAATCTTCCCTTAAGTTCAGGAATCACTTTGCCAACAGCTTTTGCAGCACCGGTTGTAGTTGGAATAATATTTTCTGCAGCAGCCCTACCACGACGCCAGTCGGCATGAGGAACATCAGCCAATCGTTGATCATTTGTATAAGCGTGCGTTGTGGTCATGATCCCTTCAACAATGCCAAATGCTTCGTGCATGACTTTTGCCATTGGTGCCAAACAGTTTGTTGTGCAACTGGCATTTGAAATGATGCGATGCTCAGGTTTTAGCCCTCCATCGTTTACCCCAATTACAATCGTATAATCAATTTCATCTTTGGCAGGCACTGTAAGAATTACTCTTTTGGCTCCTGCATTTATGTGAGGCATCAATTTTTCACGGGTCCTAAAAATTCCGGTAGCTTCGATCACAACATCTATTTTTAACTCGGCCCATGGTAATTGATTTGGGTCTTTAATACTCAGCATCCTTACCTTTTCATTCGGTGTGATCAAATAGTCATCTTCTAACCTGATATCCTGTCCGAAACCCATCATCACCGTATCATATTTCAATAAATAGGCCAGCACCTCATTATCGTACAAATCATTAATAGCAACAACATCAATATCATCACGACTATTAATTATCCTGAAAACAGATCTTCCGATTCTGCCAAAACCGTTTATCGCAACTCTCATAATGCACCTCCTTCTGAATTTAATTTATCGTAAGCTATGATTAAATCAATAATCCTCGCCGACATTGCCTTAGCTGCATGATACCAGGTAAGCGTTTTTATCATCCTACCTGAAGATTTAATGCTTGCATCCCGATCAAATACGACAGAATGTGCATTACCGATAACATCGGTACTAACGATGGGATCATGCATCATCTCCACAATTTCAGGATGTTGATCCGCATATTTTTGAACAGCAATATTGATCATCTCAATGGTGATATCTTTCGATTTAAAAATAGCAGTCAAATCTAATAATGAACCACTAGGTACAGGCACATTTAAAGCCGAGCCCTCTATCCTACCCTTAAATTCGGGCATGATTTTCTGAATCCATTCGGGCGAAGGTGTTTCATTAGGAATTATATTTTCAGCAGCTGACCGGCTTCGCCTAAAATCTGTACCTGCTTTATCACGTAAGGGCTGATCAGAAGTGTACGAATGAACTGTTGTGAGCATGGCATAATCAACCCCAAATTCATCGTTGAAGATTTTAAGAAGAATTGCTGCAGCATTGGTGGTTGCAGAACCTGCCGAAATTAATTTATCGGTATTTTGAATGGTGTTTTCATTTACCCCAATCACAACAACGCGATCAATTTCATTTGTTGGCAAATTTGATAAGATTACACGTTTGGCCCCGGCCTGATGATGCTTTTCCATAAATTCGCGTGATTTATACTTGCCAGTCCCGTCAACGACTACATCAACATTAAAAATATCCCATGGAATATCCCCCGGCTCTCCTCCCATTACAATTCTGGCCCTTCCGTTTTTTGAAACAAGGAAATTTCCATCCAACTTCACATCAATCCCGCCTTTGGTTTCAGCTACCAATAAATAATGCAGTATTTCGGCACGACCAATATCAGCGATCGCGACAATTTCAATATCATTTCGGTTAAGACATAATCGATAGATATGCCTTGGGATTTCCCCGAATCCCATTAACCCAACCCGTATTTTAGTCATATAAATCCTCTTTTAAGTTTCTTCCAAACAAAAAAAACACCCTGAAACATTAATTGATAATAATTTAGATGGGTGAACTATTTTCAGAATGTGGATTAAAGTTACAATAAATCTGATTGAGAATATTAATTTTAGTCTTATTTTTGCATTTAATGAAAAACACCAGAAACTTCTGTATCATAGCTCATATCGATCATGGCAAAAGTACGATTGCTGATCGCTTACTTCAATTTACCGGAACAATTTCCGACCGTGACCAACAAGCTCAGGTATTGGACGACATGGATCTGGAACGCGAAAGGGGAATAACCATTAAAAGTCATGCCATAAAAATGGCTTATAAAACAGAGGATGGAGTTTATAACCTCAACCTGATCGACACTCCCGGACACGTTGATTTTTCATATGAAGTATCACGCTCAATAGCAGCATGTGAAGGAGCTTTGCTTATAGTTGATGCAACACAAGGAATACAAGCACAAACCATCTCAAATTTATACTTGGCTTTAGAACACGATTTGGAAATCATTCCGGTCCTGAATAAAATGGATTTAGACAACGCCATGCCTGAAGATGTAAAAGATCAAATTGTGGACCTGATTGGCTGTTCGCGCGAAAGTATTATCGAAGCGAGTGGTAAAACAGGTTTTGGAATTGACAAAGTTTTAGAACGAATCATCACCGACGTGCCTCCTCCAAAAGGAGATCCGGACGCACCATTAGAAGCACTTATCTTCGATTCTGTTTTTAATAACTTCCGTGGGATTATTGCTTATTTCAAAATTATGAATGGCACCTTAAAAAAAGGTGATTTCGTAAAATTTGTTAATACGGGCAAGGAATACCACGCTGATGAAATTGGTGCATTGGTTATGGAACGCCAACCATATAAAGTGCTCTACGCCGGAGATGTTGGATATATTATTTCAGGAATAAAAGCTTCCAAAGAAGTAAAAGTTGGGGATACAATTACTCATGTAGAACGCCCTTGTGCGAAAGCAATTGAAGGATTTGAAGACGTTAAGCCTATGGTTTTCGCAGGCATCTATCCTGTTGATGCCGACGAATATGAGGAATTGAGAGCTGCCATGGAAAAGCTTCAGTTGAACGATGCCTCTCTAACCTATGAGCCCGAGTCTTCAGTAGCCCTGGGATTTGGATTCAGGTGCGGATTTTTGGGTTTATTGCACATGGAGATTATTCAGGAAAGACTGGATCGTGAATTCGACATGAATGTGATCACTACAGTTCCTAACGTTTCGTATAAAGTTGTGACAAATAAAAAAGAGATTATTGAGGTTCACAATCCATCGGGACTTCCCGATCAAAAATACATCGACCATATTGAAGAGCCTTATATAACGGCTTCGATCATTTCCAAATCTACCTATGTTGGAGCTGTAATGAACCTGTGTATTGATAAGCGCGGGACCTTAAAAAACCAGGTTTATTTGACCAGCGATCGTGTTGAAGTTACTTTTGAGATGCCATTGGGTGAAATCGTATTTGATTTTTACGACAAACTAAAAAGTATTTCGAAAGGATATGCTTCTTTTGATTATTACCAATCGAGCTATAAACCTGCCAATTTGGTCAAACTAGATATCCTTTTAAATGGGGAGTCGGTTGATGCTTTGTCTACCTTAATTCATCGCGATAATGCTTATGATTTTGGAAAACGGATGTGCAGCAAACTGAAAGAATTAATTCCACGTCAGCAATTTGACATTGCCATTCAGGCAGCGATTGGCGTAAAAATCATTTCGCGTGAAACCATTAAAGCTGTTCGAAAAGATGTAACCGCCAAATGTTATGGAGGTGATATTACCCGTAAGCGTAAACTTTTAGAAAAACAGAAAAAAGGAAAAAAACGGATGCGTCAGGTTGGAAATGTTGAAGTCCCACAGCAAGCGTTCCTGGCAGTGCTGAAGCTAGACTGAAACATTCATGGTGTTAATATGTTCAGAAGTTCAGAAGTTTAAATGCTCAAAGGTTTAATTTTTATATTTTTCACATAAACACCCAAACACGTAAACACATTAACAACTTTTTTTTAACTTCACACTCAAATTATTGCTATCGACTGTAACAAATGGGATAGCATCTTCGTCATATCATTGAGAAATACAAAACCAATTGGATGACGGTATCTGAGTACAATACTTGTGTGGACAAACATTCGGATGGTGTTTATCGTTTTATTCTTAAAAATATTAAGGATAGCGATAAAGCAAAGGATATTGTGCAGGAATCGTTTGTACGCTTATGGGACAGAGTTTCGGAAGTAAAATTTGAAAAAGCGAAATCCTACTTATTTACCATCGCTTATCATTGTTTTATCGATACAATTCGTAAAGATAAACGTACTGTATCAATGGAGGATGCAATTGTTAATAATCATTCTGAAATGAATGCTTTTTCTGATCATAAGGAAGTCATCAATGAAGCCGTGGAAAAGCTTCCTGAAATTCAGAAATCTGTTATTCTTTTAAGGGATTATGAAGGTTACTCCTATAAAGAAATAGGTGAAATAACCGAATTAAGTGAAGCTCAGGTTAAGGTATATATTTATCGCGCACGCTTATTCTTAAAGAATTACCTGGTAAGTTTGGATGTTGTAATTTAGAATTAAGATGAAGATCGACCGAAACAATTACGAACAATATTTTATCGACCATTTCGACGGACGATTAGATGCTTCATTATTAAAAGAGCTTAAGGAATTTTTACTTAAAAATCCGGATCTGAACGAAGAATTTGAAAGCTTTGAGATGATCAACATTAATGTTGGAGATCAGTATAATTATGCTGACAAAGCATCATTGAAGAAACCAATTATTCATTCAACAAATCAAATTAATTCTGAAAATTACGACGATTACTTTATTGCAGGCAATGAGGGCGATTTAACATCAGCTGAAATGGCAGAAGTAGCATCTTTCATCCACCTAAATCCATCACTTGAAACGGAGTTTAAGATTTATGGTTATGCACGTGTAAGCCCTGATCAATCGATCGTTTTTGCAAATAAGTCCGGCTTAAAAAAATATCCATTCTTATCTATAAAAACGTGGTATAAACCCATCGGAATTGCAGCAAGTATTATTTTATTGATCGGTATTTTCAATATATTAAGGCCTACTCAAGTGAAAACACCGTCTTTTGAAAGGGCTGAAGTTCCTTCCTTAATGAAAAGCAATGGAATTCAATCAATTCAACAAGATTATCAGTATCCTTCAATAACTAAAAGAGAATACCAAATAGCTGTTACTCATTTTGAAGAAGTAATCCCGACAGAAATTCTATTAAAAATTCCTGTATCGGGTATTCCTATAGCAACTTATTTTGCTTCATTGGGCAATCCCATAAAGCCAGCCGAAAAGTTATCCTTTAAATACGAATATGATTATTTGGTAAAAGAATTGATGATTAAAGAAGAACTCTTATTGGCATCATTTGGCGAAACCAACCCATCCTCAGCAAAAAAGGTCAAAAAATCACTATGGGCCAACACTTTTGGAAAACTGCATCGAAAAAATTCGCGATCAGAAGATGTTGGAGATGAAACTAAAAAATCAAAAATAAATTTGTGGACAATTGCCAGTATTGGAATCGAGAGTTTCAATGAAATGACCGGATCGAACGTAAATATTGAACGAAAACTCAATAAAGAAGGTGAAAAAAACAAATACATCCTTGTAAATGCGAATGCTAACATTACAACTACCGATAATCAAAATCATTAATTTGTTACCTGTAACAAATCCGGGCATGGTTCCGTCATACTGAAAAAGTTTGATAATTAATCTACAATACGATGAAAACGCAAAATATTTTAAAACTCACCTTCAGCATATTAATGATAGCTGGTTTGATATCCCCTGCTTCTGCACAGCAAATAAGAAATGTAGAAACGGTGAAAGAAAACAGAATAACTGAATCCTTCAACAAAATTGAGGTAGAAAATAACATTAATGTTTTTCTTGAACAAGGAGAAGAAATAAAAGTGGTTATTGAAACAAGCCGTGAGTTCCAAAATGCAGTTCAAGCCAATGTCGTAAATGGCATATTGACATTGAGCACAAATTCGACACAAAAAGTGAATATATTAAATGCCTATATCACTACTCCTAAAATTCAGGAAATTACACTAAACGGCAATGCAAACCTGAAATCAAAAGGAATCATTGAGCAATATAAATTGGTATTGATAACTTATGGAACATCAATGATTTCAATGGATATCGAAGTTGAAGACTTAACTACTGAATTACACGGTGCATCCGAAATTATTTTAAATGGGAAAGCTGTTAACCACGAGGCTTTATTGCAAGGTGCCTCAATTTTAATTACCAGTAAAATGCTGAATGAGAACACAAGCATCGAAACGAATGGGAGTTCGAAAGCATTCGTTAATACTGCTAATAAGCTCGACATCACTTCGAATGCAAGCAGTAAAGTTGAGTACGAAAATATACCAAATAACGTAAGCCGCCAAAATACGGACCGAGTTTATAAAGAATACTCCCTGGATGTTGATAATCGTAATAACACAAAAATTAACTTAGGTAATCTGGACATGCGTTTTAGCGACTCTCGCGATTCAACCTATGTGAGGTTGGGACGTCATTCGTTTATTGTAGATGAATATGGAAATGCCCGTTATCGCAGAGCTTACCGTGACCGATTCAACAGTAATTGGGCCGGTCTTTTAATGGGAATCAATGGATATCTTACTCCGGATCATGATTTAAATTTCCCACCAGAATATGACTATTTAGAACTTAATCTTGCAAAATCAATTCGATTCGACATTAATATTTTTGAACAAAATGTTCCACTCACAAGAAACAATCATCTTGGAATGGCCACCGGATTAGGATTTGAAATTCGAAGTTATCAATTTGAAAAAAATGTAAGTCTTATTGCTGAAGAACCGCAAATTGCAGGATTTTACAATGAAGGTGTTTATGTGAGCAAGAGTAAATTAGCCGTCACCTATTTAAATCTCCCAATTATTTTGGAATATCAAACCAATGGCTATAGCAATAGAAATAGTTTTCATATTTCTGCCGGGATGGTTTTTGGTTTAAGAATAGGATCGCACACCAAAATAAAATTTGAAGAAAAAAACAAAGAGTATTCTTTGATTGATCCGGTAAGTGGCGAGGTTTACGATGAAAGAACTTCTCCTAACCGATCACGTATTAAAGAATTTGGTGCATTCCATTTAAATCCATTTAAAGTTGATGCAATGTTTACTATAGGTTGGGGTTGGGTAAATCTTTATGCAACTTATTCGCTCACTACCTTATTTAAAGAAGGACAGGGTCCTGAACTTTACCCGGTTTCAATTGGTATTTCTCTGCTGAAGTGGTAAAGTTTAACAATGATCATTGGAAAGCTTCTCTTTACGGGGAAGCTTTTTTATTTCTACCCATTCAGTTTCCGATATTCAATAATGAAGCTCCCCACCGCAGAGCTGCGGGGTATCAATTGGGTTGGTATTTAATTTATTCGCCACAAGCCCGCCTGCGACCGGCAGGTGGCGGAGTATTGGTCTCATTTATCCCGATACGCTTCGCTATCGGGATTCGTTCAGCTTAGAATTTTTATTTCGCTAACACTTATAAAAATTTAGTTTCACGAATAAAATCATGGTATTTGAAATAAAGATTTTTCGTAATTTCGCGATTACTTAAATTCTACAAATAACCTAAATATTGAAATATGTCAGGTCATAGTAAATGGTCAACAATCAAACGTAAAAAAGGTGCTATTGACGCAAAACGTTCGAAAGTTTTTTCGAAAATTATCAAAGAAATTACGGTTGCGGTAAAAGAAGGGGGTGAAGATCCTGACGGTAATCCAAGATTAAGACTGGCCATCTCCAATGCCAAAGGAGCAAGCATGCCAAAAGATACCATGCAAAGGGCTATCAATAAAGGTTCGGATAAAAATGCTGCTAACTTTTTTGATCAGACCTTTGAAGGATATTTAGCACACGGTATTGCCGTAATCATTGAATGTACCACCGATAATCAGCAGCGTACCGTAAGTAATATTCGTGCCATCTTCAATAAATTTAGCGGGAACCTCGGAACCAATGGATCATTGAGTTTTATTTTTGACAGAAAAGGAATTTTCGTGATCCCCAGAGGTGATTTGAACCAGGATGATTTTGAAATGGAGATGATTGATGCAGGAGCAGAAGATATTGTATTGGAAGATGACTTTTTTACCGTCACTACTTCTTTGGAAGATTTTGGTGCCATGATGAAAAAACTCGAAGCTTTAAATATTGAACCAGAAAATGCCGAACTTCAAAGAATCCCCAAAAAAACCATTACCTTAGAATTGGAAGATGCTCTTAAAATCATGAAGGTAATTGACATTTTTGAAGAAGATGACGATGTTAAAAGTGTTTACCATACCATGGAAATTACAGAAGAGTTGATGAACGCTATGTAATTGACGTGAGCTCGATAAAAGAAATCAGTATAATACAGACTTCCTTTGCCTTAAGCGTTTTAATAAATTAAGATATAAGACGTTAGACTTTAAACAAAACAGTAGAAAGTAGGCAGTAGTTAGTAGACAGTAGAATCTAAAGTCTAACGTCTCATTTAGCTCAATTCAGACATCTGAATCAATTTCACGAGAAATGCTTAGATCGAACTGAGGTTAATTAGCATAGATCGTTGATTAAAACAAGAGGCGCAATTTAAAAAAAAATTGCGCCCCTTGTTTTTTTATAAAATTTCATTTTATAATCTGGCAGCTACGATAATATAAGTATCTCTGGCAATCACCAACTCTTCATTCGTTGGAATCACTAAAGCTTTAACTTTTGAGTTTAACGCAGAAATTTCCATTTCCACTCCTCTTTTTCCATGATTTAATACGGTGTCAAACTCCAAACCAAGAAATTCAAAGTCTTTACATATTTCTGCTCTGGTTTCGGTTCCATTCTCACCAATACCTCCTGTAAATACAATGATATCGACGCCACCCATTGCAGCAGCATAAGCTCCTATATATTTTTTGACCCGATAATGATACATATCAAGTGCAAGTTCTGCTCTTTTATTTCCTTTGGCATGGGCTTCTTCAACTTCTCTCATATCTGATGAAACGCCGGAAACACCAAGTACTCCACTTTTTTTATTTACCAAATCGCTTGCTTCAGCAATACCCAATTTTTCTTTATCCATGATGTAAAAAAGAGCACCCAGATCAAGATCACCAACACGGGTTCCCATCATTAATCCTTCAATTGGGGTTAAACCCATCGAAGTATCGATCGATTTACCATTCATAACAGCGGCTATTGAAGCCCCATTCCCCAAATGACAGGTTATAATCTTCTGTTTCTCATAATCTCTACCTAAAAACTCACAGGCCCTTTTCGACACATAACGATGACTTGTCCCGTGGAAGCCATAACGTCGGATACCATATTTAGTGTATAATTCGTAAGGAATCGGATAAGTATATGCTTTGGCCGGCATTGTTTGATGAAAAGCGGTATCAAAAACACCCACTTGAGGTACAGAGGGCAGTAAAGCCTTCATCGCATAAATACCGGTTAAATTAGGCGGATTATGCAGAGGAGCTAAATCAATACATTCTTCCATCTTCTGAATTACCTCATCCGTGATTAAAACGCTTGAATTAAATTTTTCGCCACCATGAACAACACGATGCCCGACAGCTGTAATTTCATTTATATCCTTTAAACTTCCATTTTCTTTACTGGTCAACAGTTCTAATACCTTTTCGATCCCAGTTTGGTGATTAGGAATGTTAAGCTCGAGCTTAATCTTATAACCATCACTTTTTTCATATTTTACAATTGAATTTTCCAATCCAATTTTTTCAATGATCCCTTTTACCAACAATTCTTCATTCTCAATATTAAATAATTGATATTTAATAGATGAGCTCCCACAATTCAATACTAAAATTTTCATTCTTAAAAGTTTAAAAAATATTCTGTTTAACATCTAACAATCGAACTTATAATGAGTAAAGAAAATCAATTTTCACTCAAATATTGCATTCCAAATTGAGAGGTGCAAAATTACATATTATTAGTACAACAAAATGCACATTGTATTGTTATATTTCAGACGGTATCACAAAATATAATGACTCTAAATAATTTCGGCTGGGCTAAAAACGCACTTGTATTATTCTGATTTACTATCTTTTACCTATTATAGAAATATGTTGGCTCAAAGGAGAAATTAATAGGCTTAGCAATGGGTTCTATTTAGAGTGAATATAGCTAAAATTTAAAAAAAATTATACTATATTTGGATTTTTAAAAAAAGAGAAAGGAAAAAAGATAATTTTTTTTATACGTATTGTTAATATTTTAACAATTGCATATTAATGAAACCCAATATATTACATATATAATCATTACTTAATTAAACAAACTTGCATTATGACAAACAAAATTACATCCTTAAGTGAATATTTACAGGCATACAAGGAAAGTGTAGCGGACCCAGAAGGATTCTGGGCAAAAATTGCAGAAGATTACTATTGGCACAAAAAATGGGACAAGGTTCTCGAGTGGGATTTTATTGGACCTAATGTTAAATGGTTCATTAATGGGAAATTAAATATTACCGAAAACATTTTCGAAAGAAATCTATTTACAAGAAAAGATCAGGCTGCCATTATTTGGGAACCAAACGATCCTAAAGAAGATAAAGTTGTTTTAACATACAAAGAACTTTTTGATAAAGTCAGCCAATTTGCTAATGCATTAAAAGCACAAGGTGCCAAAAAAGGTGATCGCATCACTTTGTACTTGCCCATGATTCCTGAACTTGCCATCGCAATGCTGGCTTGTGCAAGAATTGGAGCTATTCATTCCATCGTCTTCGCAGGATTTTCTGCAAACGCTTTAGCTGATCGTATTATTGATGGTACCTCTAATATTGTTGTTACCTCTGATGGTGCATATCGTGGCGCAAAAAGCATTCCTTTAAAATCAATCGTTGATGAAGCTCTAGAAAACTGTCCAACTGTTGAAAGGGTTATCGTTTTCAAACGTACCGGCGACGAAGTTAACATGAAAGCTGGTCGTGATATTTGGTGGGATGACGCAATTGCAGGTATTTCAATAGATTGCAAAGCCGAAGTTATGGATTCTGAAGATACCCTTTTCATCCTTTATACTTCCGGATCAACAGGAAAACCAAAAGGCGTGCAACATAGCATTGCCGGATATATGGCATGGGCCGAATATACCTTTAAAAATGTATTCCAATATAGCGATGGCGATATTTGGTGGTGTACTGCCGATATTGGCTGGGTAACCGGTCACTCCTACATTGTTTATGGACCATTATTGACAGGTGCAACATCTATCATGTTCGAAGGTGTTCCAACATGGCCGGATGCAGGACGTTTCTGGGAAGTTGTTGAAAAATATAAAGTAACACAATTCTATACTGCACCTACTGCTATCCGATCTTTGGTTGCTCAAGGAAACGAGTGGGTTACAAAACACGACCTGAGTTCCCTAAAAACACTTGGAACTGTTGGAGAACCAATTAACGAAGAAGCTTGGCGATGGTATCACGATATTGTAGGTGGTGGAAAATGTCCAATTGTTGACACATGGTGGCAAACCGAAACCGGAGGAATTATGATTACTCCGCTTTCAGGAATCACACCAACAAAACCATCCTTTGCAACACTTCCATTACCGGGAGTTCAGCCGATTTTGGTTGACCAGGAAGGAAATGAACTGAAAGGAAATAGTGTTGAAGGTAACCTTTGTATTAAATTCCCTTGGCCAGGAATGATCCGTTCTACTTATGGCGATCATGACAGATGCCGTCAAACTTATTTCTCAACCTATAAAGGTTTATATTTCACAGGTGACGGAGCAAAACGCGACGAAGAAGGTTACTACAGAATTATGGGTCGTGTTGACGATGTTATCAACGTATCCGGACACCGAATTGGTACTGCCGAAGTTGAAGATGCAATCAACCAACATCCAAAGGTTAACGAATCAGCAGTTGTTGGATATCCACATGCCATTAAAGGTTCAGGTATTTACGCTTATGTAACCTGTGAAGAATTAACAGATGCCGAATTGTTAACTATTGAAGCTGAAATCAGGGCAACTGTTACCAAATTTATTGGACCTATAGCAAAACCTGATGTAATTCAATTGGTTACAGGATTACCAAAAACCAGGTCAGGAAAAATCATGCGCAGGATTTTACGTAAAATTGGAGAAGGAGATGCTTCAAACCTTGGAGATACCTCTACCCTGCTTGACCCAGGTGTTGTAGAAGACATCATCAATGGTGCAAAAGTTGACGTAAAACGATGATGAATTTCTTTTAAAATAAACAAAGGCATTTCGGAATCTTTTCGAAGTGCCTTGTTTTTTTATCAAGAAGACAGAACTCAGAAGTCAGAATGAACACAGCTAAAACATTTCAGGATTTAGAAGTTTGGAAAAAGGCACATAAAATGGTTCTAAATATTTATAAAACATCAAAACTCTTCCCAAAAGAAGAAGCCTTTGGAATTACTTCTCAAATCAGAAGAGCATCAATTTCAATTCCTGCAAATATTGCTGAAGGATTTAAACGAAAAGGGTTAAATGATAAAGCAAGGTTTTACAATATTGCTCAATCTTCCTTGGAAGAGGTTCGATATTATTTAATCCTCGCCGAAGACCTCCAATACATGAAATCCGATGTCTCATTATCTAATATTGATGAAATTGCACGAATGCTAGATTCCTAAATAAGGAAAATTAAAACTGAATAGTATTCTGAATACTAACTCTTGTATACTGTCTTCTTTTTTATTAAATTATTAACCTAAAAAAATCTAAATAAAATGGAAAAAAAAGTAATGAACCGGAATTTCGTCATTCTGGGCGCAGTGCTCATTCAACTTGCATTAGGAGCAATTTATGCCTGGTCAGAATTTACAAAACCACTTGTTGAAGCAGGATGGTCGAAAGCAGACACCCAATGGATTTTTTCTATCGGATTAGCCTCCTTTGCTATTTTTATGGTCTTGTCAGGAAAAAAACTACCAAGTATTGGTCCTCAAAAACTTGCGATTATAGGAGGTACTCTTCTTGGGCTGGGATATGCTTTAGGTGGACTATTTGGAGGAACAAACTTTTGGCCAATTCTAATATTTATTGGACTATTAGGAGGTGCAGGGATTGGCATTGCTTATGTAGTTCCAATTGCAGTAGGTATGCGATGGTTTCCTGATAAAAAAGGGATGATCACTGGATTAGCAGTAGCTGGCTTTGGTTTTGGTGCCCTTTTGTGGATAAAACTTGCAGGGTCGTGGGGCCATTTAATGGATAGCATGGGCTTATCCAACGTATTTACAATTTACGGATTCGCTTTTGCTGCCATGGTAATCTTAGGTGGTATGTGGATGAAATTCCCTCCTGTAGGATGGTCACCAAAAGGTTACGAAGCAAAGCAAACTGCATCAAACGGAGGTTCTGATAAAATTGAATTTTCAAATAAAGAAATGCTGGGTAAAGTTCAATTTTATTTGATCTTTTTCACTTTTGTTTTCAGTGCAGGTGCTGGTTTAATGTCAATTGGCCTGATGAAATTATATCCGATGGAGGCACTTCAGGCAGCCGGTCTCACCACAGTTGAGGCTAGTGCAATTGCTGGTACTGCAATGGCGATATTCTTTAGCTTAGCTAATGGGCTTGGTCGAATAATATGGGGCTTGATCAGTGATAAACTAGGTCGAAAAAAATCAATCATAATTATGACAGCTATCCAAGGTATTACGGTAATATTATTCACTTTCATGGCTGGAAACGAATACCTACTTTATTTAGGAGCAACTCTGATTGGATTTAATTTCGGCGGTAACTTTGCCCTATTCCCTACTATGACAGCAGATACTTTTGGTGTTAAAAATGTTGGCCAGAATTATCCATTTGTATTCCTGGCTTATGGTGTTGGCGGAATTGCTGGGCCAATTCTTGGAGGTATGATGGGCGATCTTGGTAACTTTGCCTTAGCATTTACAATCACAGGGGTTGCCGTTCTTATTGGAACAGTTCTGACAATTCTTGTAAAAGCACCAAAAAAAGCATAACCTATTACAACCCAATCTTATCAATAATTATTGATAACCCTAACCTAATGTAATGAAAACCCTGATTTGATATCAGGGTTTTTTATTTTAACAAAATTAATTAGAAAGGATATTTTTAACTTAATATTACAAAATTTAGATTTTGCTTAAGAAATATTTAAACATTAGTTTTGTATTTTTGTTAAATATTTAACAACAAATGCCTTATTGATTAAGCTATGAGCATACAAAAATTATACAATATATTCAAACCTAAAAGAATAGCCATTGTCGGTATTTCAGCTGATCCCAGAAGTGTTGGGGGTACAACATTGAGCAATTTGGTGAGTGGTGGTTTTGGTGGTGTCGTTTATCCGGTAAATCCGAAATATGAAGCCGTGATGGGAATCCCATGTTATCCGAATGTTAAGAGTTTGCCAAAAATACCGGATATAGCAGTAATAACAACCGGCTCCAAAATGGTTGCCCAACTTGTTGAAGAATGTGGAGAAGCAGGAATCAACGGTATTATTATCATGACCGCCGGATTTGAAGAGATTGGAGAAAAAGGGAAATTGTTGCAGGAAGAGATCAGAACTATTGTTAGCAAATATCCTGACATGAGGGTGATTGGGCCCAACTGTATGGGTATCATTGTACCCGGGCTAAACATGAATTTAAGTTTTGCACGAAATATGCCCAAAAAAGGTCACGTCGCATTCATTTCACAATCCGGTGCCTTGGGAGCTGCATTACTTGATTGGGCAGATACCGAAAATATTGGATTTTCATACTTCGTTTCAATAGGTAATGCCATGGATTTAAGTTTCGACGAATTAATTGATTTCTTTGGTCAGGATGCAAATACTAAAACCATTGTTCTTTATGTTGAATCAATAAAGAACGTGCGAAAATTTATGACTGCAGCTCGTGCATTTGCAAGGAAAAAGCCCATAATTGTGTATAAAGCCGGAAGATATCCCGAGTCGGCACAAGCAGCGTTTTCTCACACCGGAGCTGCAGCGTCAGAGGATGCTGTTTATGATGCTGTTTTTCGAAGAGCCGGTATGGCAAGGGTTTATAACATTGGCAATATTTTCAATTTCACTGATTTAGTTGGGAGAAAACACATCCCTAAAGGGGCAAATTTAGCCATTGTTACCAATGCAGGCGGCCCGGGGGTAATGGCAACAGACAATTTAATTAGCAAAAGAGGATCCTTAGCTCAATTATCTGACGAAACAATTCAAAAATTAAATGCAATCTTACCCCCCTTCTGGACACATGGGAATCCTGTTGATGTAATTGGAGATGCTGATGCGGCTCGATTTTCTCAAGCTACACATATAGTGCTGGATGACCCCAATGTTGACGCTGTATTGGTAATTCTTACCCCACAGGGGATGACACAACCTACCGAAACTGCCGAACAAATTGTAAAGATTGCCGAACAGCATTCAAAACCGATTATGGCAGCATGGATGGGTGGAAAGAGCATAAAAGAAGGCATCGCCATTTTTAATAAATCGGGTATTGCCACTTTTGAATCGCCTGAACATGCCATCGAAGCATTTATGACTATGGTAAGATATTCTCGCAATTTAAGTGCATTATTCGAAACACCTAAAGATATTCCCGTCCACTTTACTTATGATCGTCAAAAACTACGTGAAGAATTCCATCATCAAATGCTTTCAAAAGGAAATATTTTAACTGAAAGTGATTCAAAGAATTTTCTGGAAACCTATGGAATAAAAACTGCAAGCCCTCTTATTGCTTTAAATGAAAGAGAAGCAATTTCAAATGCAGAAAAAATTGGATATCCAATTGTAATGAAAGTTTTATCTGCCGACATTGAACACAAAGAAAAAGCCGGTGGAGTAATTCTTAATATTGGAAGTGAAAAGGATGTAAAAATTTCGTTTCGCACCATTATGCGCAACATTTCTGATTATAATCCGGAAGCAATAATCGAAGGAGTGACAGTACAAGCCATGGAAAACTCAAAAGGTGGCATTGAAATGATGCTTGGGCTAAAAAAAGATCAAGTTTTTGGAACTGTAATAAAAGTAGGAATGGGTGGCGTTGGTTCTGAATTATACAAAGATATCTCTTTAGGGTTTCCCCCCTTAAATGAACGACTGGCACGCATACACTTAGAAAATCTAATAATTTATCCTTTATTGAAAGGATATAAGGGTTCAAAACCAAAGGATATAGACAAACTAATTGAAACCATGATCAGGCTGTCATACCTAGGTGCCGACTATCCTGAAATTGAAGAATTAACCATCAACCCTTTACTGGTTTCTGAGAATGAAGTGATTGCATTAGATGCACGGGTAGTTATTGATAAAACTTTAATAGGTAAACCAATCCCAAAATATTCTCATCTTGTATTGCATCCTTATCCCGAAAAATATGTGTCTTCTCACAAGTTAAAAGATGGAACTCAAATTATACTGCGGCCAATCAAACCTGAAGATGAACCTTTATGGCTTGAACTTTTAGAAGGTTGTTCGAAAGATACTATTTATTCAAGATTCAGGTATAACTTCCACTATGATTCTCATGAAATCGCAACTCAGTTCTGCTTTATTGATTATGCCAGAGAAATTGCGATTGTTGTTGAAATTATGCATGAAGGGAAACGCCAGCTTATTGGCGTTGGACGTTTAATAGCCGATCCCGATCATCAATCGGCAGAATATGCAGTTTTGATCACCGATAACTGGCAACGCAAGGAATTGGGAGTTATGTTAACCGAATATTGTCTTGAAATTGCCAAAAACTGGGGACTTAAACAGTTTTTAGCACAAACAACAAAAGATAATCAAGCAATGATATCTGTGTTCAGAAAACTGAAATTCAAGATAAAATTTAATGCTGATTCAACAGTTGACGTTTCAAGAGATTTAATATAAAGCACATTTCTAAAACTACCGGACAAAACAAGCCTTGACGCTGATACTATTATGGCACTAACCAGAATATGCTTGAATTAGAAAAAATAAATGAAGCTGCCGAAATAATCCGAAAGGCCAGATATGCAGTTGCATTTACAGGGGCAGGAATTTCAGTAGAAAGCGGAATTCCTCCTTTTAGAGGCGAAAATGGTTTGTGGAACAAACACGATCCAATTTTTGTAGAAATAGAATATTTCCATAAAAAGCCAAAGCAGTCATGGGAGAAGATAAAAAATGTATTCTACGACATGTTTAATGCGGCAGAGCCAAATATGGCTCATATAGTACTTTCAAAAATGGAAAAGAGGGGCTTTTTGGAATCGATTATTACACAAAACATAGACAATCTCCATCAAAAAGCAGGTTCAAAATATGTTTATGAAATACATGGTACCAGCCGAACCCTTTCTTGCATAGAGTGTTCTACCGAATATGAATTGAATTTAATAGATTTGAATTTCCTGCCACCTACCTGTTATATTTGTAAAGGGATTCTTAAACCCGATATTGTTTTCTTCAATGAAAAAATTCCTCCCTTTGCTTTAAAAAAATCTAAAGAAGAAAGCCTTAAAGCAGACGTACTAATCATCATTGGAACCAATGCAGAGGTTTTGCCAGCTGCAGATATTCCTGTTAAAGCAAAAGAAAATGGGGCTACAATTATTGAAATCAACATTCAAGAATCACATTTTACAAACACCATTACCGACATCTTTCTGCAAGGAAAAGCTTCGGAAGTAATGTCGAAAATTGGAGATCATTTGTATTTATAAATTAATTTATATTTTCACGTCAATTTAAAATTTGAAGAATGAACAAATTTACGAAAGCCCTAATTATTATTATTTTCATTTTAATTAATCTGAATTGTATGCACGCACAAACAACACAATCAAATCTCGACCAAGTTGAGCTAATGAAAAAGTTTATCGGAACCTGGAAGGGAGAATTTGGAGACAACTCAATTTTTTTCAGCGAAAATGAAGCTTTTGGAAGTGGAATGATCTCTAAAAGTAAAGTTATTGTTAATGGGGAAATTATCGAATCGGTGGCACAAATTCATGGTTACGACAGTAAAGCCGATAAGTTTATCATTGCTGAACTTAAAACATCATCTGAAGTTATTGAAATTTGCTCTTCTTGGTTTACTTCAGAAAATACCGGAGAGATCATAATTACTAACCCCGATAAGGCTCCTTATCGTTTTAAATTTGAGTTCAAAAACCCCAATCTTATTTTACAAACAGCAATACAAGGTGATAAAGTTGTAAATGAAATTTTACTTAAACGATCAGAAATTGAAAAATAATCGGCGACTGTAAAAGCTTAGAAAACTGCGATAAAAAACTAGAATTACTGTAATCTTAAAAAAAGCGTTTTAATGAGCAAGCTCATCAAAACGCTAAATAACATCAATAAAAACCTTAAAACGTTTCTTTAGGCTTAACTAATTTTTGAGCAAATTACTTTAAAAATATCTTCTACCGAACCTTCACCAACAACCTTGTTGAGTTTGTTTTGCTTTTCGTAATAATCGAGCAAAGGAGCGGTTTGGCTTTTGTAAACATTTAAACGGTTATTGATTGTTTCGGCATTATCATCTTTTCTTCCTTCAATTTCAGCTCTTTTAAGCAAGCGTTTTACAACTTCGTCATCCTCAACTTCAAGTGAAATAACATTGTTAATGCTTACATTCATCTTAACCATTAACTGATCAAGCGCTTTTGCCTGAACAGTCGTTCTTGGAAAACCGTCAAATATAAATCCTTTTGCATTCTTATTATTTTCCATTACGGTATGTAAAATTTCTATGAGCAATTCATCAGGAACTAATTCTCCGGCATTCATGATTGCTTTAGCCTTGATTCCAAGTACGGTTTGATTTTTTACTTCACTACGAAGAATATCGCCTGTTGATACATGTTTTAACATGTATTTTTCAGCTAATTTTATTGACTGAGTTCCTTTACCGGAACCAGGAGGCCCAAAAAGAATTAAATTAAACATATTTAGCTAAATTAGGATTTAAAAAATATTTATGATGGCAACTTTATATTGTTAACCAAAACAAATATAAGCATATCACATACATGGTTATAGCAAATTAATGATTAATTTTGAAGATTAGAATTTTTATAAATAAACAAAACTAACTGAGGTTGATGAACTCCGATTCTATTCAAAATCCATTTAGGTATTCTGAGCTAATACAGAACATCTTAGTACCACAACAAGCTGATTCATTAACCATTATATCAAACAGTATTCTTTCAAATTCTGATAATACAACTTTCATTGGGCAATTTATTACTGAGAATGATATTGTTACTTATATCCCAACAGATTACTCAAAGACCATGTTTCCAGAGTGGATAACATATCTGATTCTAGGAGGGTTTATTCTGATTGCCATGCTTAATTTTTTACATAGAAAAAAACTGGTGCAATTTTTTAATGCAACGTTTTCAAGCAGCCAGGCTAATCTTGTAATAAGAGAAGGAAACCCATTTCGCAAACAAATTACTTTGATTTTAACATTGGTCTACATTATAGCAGTGCCGCTGCTCTTTTATTCGTTTATTGTATTTTATGTTGGGTCAGATGATCAGAATGATAACGGAATTATTTTTTATTTAGGATTAGTACTCCTATTTTTAGGTTTGTTCCTATACAAGGTAATATTTATACAGGTTACAGCCAATATATTTCAAACCGAAAAGGCTTCCTATGAGTTATTGGTTAACATCCTAATATTCAATTTGATAATTGGAATCATGATTTTGCCCATCATTGCCTTATATATTTATACCCAACTAGATATATTATTATACATCTCCCTTGGCATCTATTTTATTGGACTATTATTACGACAATTCCGACAGTTGATGGTTGGATTGTCGAGATCAATTTTTTCGGTTCTGCATTTATTTTTATATCTTTGCACGCTGGAATTAATACCTGTGGTAATTATCAGTAAAATAATACTGAATTATTACAAGTGATAAGGACAATAAAACCAAAACTAAAACGCTGGAAAATTGAAAATTAAGAATATTCTTGTTTCTCAACCCAAGCCACTTGATCTTGAGAAATCGCCTTATGGAGATTTAGCATTGAAATATAAGCTCAATATTGAATTTTATAAATTTATCAAAATTGAAGGAATACCTGCCAAGGATTTCCGTAAAGATAGAGTTAACATCGCAGATCATACGGCTGTTATTTTCACAAGTCGTAGTGCTGTTGATAATTTTTTCAGAATTGCAAAAGAGTTAAGAATTGAAGTTTCTGATACCATGAAATATTTCTGTATTTCAGAATCAACAGCCTTTTATCTTCAGAAATATGTTCAATACCGGAAACGTAAAATTTTTCATGGCAAGCAAAATTTTGCTGATTTAATAGATATTATTCGTAAACATAAAGGTGAAAAATTCCTTCTTCCCTGTTCAGATATCCACAAAGTCAGCATGTCGGAATTACTTGATAGCAATGAGATAGATTACACAAAAGCAGTTATTTACAAAACAGTTGCCAGTAATCTCTCAAAACTAGAGATTGAAAGATATGATATGTTGGTATTCTTCAGTCCGTCTGGAATAGCTTCACTTTTCAAAAACTTTCCCAATTACCAGCAGAATGGAGTAATCATTGCTGCTTTTGGTCCAACTACCTCAAGCGCAATTATAAATGCAGGCTTAAGACTTGATCTTTCTGCACCAACAAAAGCATCTCCTTCTATGACTATGGCCATTGAGGAATACATTCTTAATGAGAGCAAAAAGAAAAAGTAAGGGTTTACTTTAAATTTGTAACTTCGATTTTTTTACGAATTGTATCTTTTTGAGACCGTAATAAATGCAAACCTTTAGGAAGAATGAGCGATTGTGTCATAAAAAATCCATTGATGAATTATTCTTAAATGGCCAATCTTTTTTTGTTTACCCGTTTAAAATTATTTGGATAAGTATAAAGGAAGATGTGGAATATCCTGCAAGAATAATTATGAGTGTTCCCAAACGTAATTTCAAAAAAGCAGTTCACCGGAACCAAATCAGACGACTCTTACGAGAGGTTTACAGAAAAAACAAATCTGTTCTGTATCAATATTTAACCGAACGGAAATTGCAAATTAATCTTGCACTGATTTACAATGCAAAAGTTAAACTTAGTTATCAGGAGTTAGATGGAAAAATAATACAAGTACTTGATCGTTTAATAAAAGCAAATGAAAAAACTATTAGCTAATATTTTTATTTTATTGATTAAGTTCTATCAGGGGGCTATTTCACCTTACTTAGCTCCATCATGCAGATATACGCCTAGCTGCTCGGAATATGGAGTGCAGGCAATTAAAAAACACGGCCCCTTTAAAGGTGGCTGGCTAACTATAAAACGATTTTCGTCATGTCACCCTTGGGGAGGTCATGGCTACGATCCGGTACCTTAATAAATAACAAATTATGGCCACAAAATTTCTAAAAAAATACTATACGCTTTTTACAGCAGTTTTGCTTATCTCATTTAGCTTACACCTAAATGCCCAAAACCAAAATAATTTTAAAATAGCGAAGAGCTTGGATATTTATTCCAACCTGATTAAAGAGCTAAACATCAATTATGTTGATGAAATATTTCCTGAAAAACTAATGAAGGCAGGAATTGATGCCATGCTTCAGGAACTTGACCCATATACGGTTTTCATCCCTGAATCAGAAATAGAAGAATACGAAATTATCACAACCGGAACCTATGGCGGCATTGGTGTATTGATCCATCAACAAGATGGAAAAACAATCATTTCAGAAATTTACAAAGGATTCCCGGCACAAATTTCAGGTTTGTATGTTGGTGATCAGGTTATAAAAATTGATGATATAAGTATTAAGGACAAGACTTCCGCAGAAGTTAGTAAAATGATAAAAGGGCCGGCCAAAACCTCTACCAAAATTACAGTAAAAAGATATGGAATAGAAGAATTAATGGATTTTACATTTAACCGTGAAATCGTTAAAATTGAAAATGTTCCATATTATGGGTTACTTGACAACAATATTGGATACATAAAACTGGTTGGATTTTCGCATAATGCCACCAGGGAAGTAAAAAATGCATTATTGGACCTGAAAAGTAAAACCAAGCTGAAAGGATTGGTTCTTGATCTTCGGGGAAATGGCGGTGGATTGATGAATGAAGCTATTGATATTGTAAATTTATTTGTCGACCAGAATAAGGAAGTACTCATTACCAAAGGAAAAATTCAAGAATCAAATATGACTTATAAAACGCGGTTTTCGACTACTGATAAGAATATTCCGCTTGCCGTATTGATTGATAACGGATCTGCTTCATCTTCGGAAATAGTGGCCGGTGCTTTGCAAGATATTGATCGGGCTGTCATTGTCGGGCAAAGATCGTATGGCAAAGGATTGGTTCAAAATATAATTCCTTTAAGCTATAATACACAGGTAAAAGTTACCATTGCTAAATATTATATCCCAAGCGGCAGATGTATTCAGAACATTGATTATTCATTAAAAAACGAGAATGATGAATTTACTAAAATCCCCGATTCATTAATCTCAGAATATAAAACCCAATCAGGCAGAAAAGTTTATGATGGCGGCGGAATTGATCCTGATATCAAAGTTGCGCAAAGTACTTTTAGCCAGCTTACTGCCAATCTTTATGGGCGCTTTTTGATTTTTGATTACGCTACAAAATTCAAAAGTGAGCATCCTTCCATAGCCAAGGCTAAAGATTTCAAGATAAGCGATGAAATCTATCAGGATTTTTTGGCCTATTTAAAACTAGCGAAATTCAATTACCAAACTCAGTACGAGCGAACCCTTGAAGTATTAAAAAAACAAGCAGAAAGAGAAAATTCATTTGAGGAAGTAAAAAATGAATTTACAGCACTTGAAGCTGCTATTAAAGAGAATAAGTCGGCGGAATACACCAAGTATCAGGACGAGATTAAAAAAGTTTTGAAAATGGAAATCGTTTCAAGATACTACTATATGGCAGGAGAAGTTGAGACATCTCTTGATAGTGATATGGATTTAGATAAAGCGATGGAAGTTTTGATGAACCAAAACCAATATCAAGTACTTTTATTACCCGAACCAAACAAAATACTTGGGAAAAAATAATTTATTGAATGAATGTTCATTAAACACATCACAAGTACAACTTTATATTTCATTTGCTTGATTCTACTGGCAATAAGCTTGCCTTTGTCGAATTATACAATGTCCCTATTCCAATTCGTACTGCTTTTTATATGGTTATTCTCAGGATTCGGCAAGCAAGCCGGTTCAAGTGAAATACCAAAATCGTTTTTTAAGAGATTGCATTTGGGGTGGTCATCGTTCCAAAAGAATCTTTATTTAAAAATTCAGAAATTCTGGCGTAACAAAACTGCACTTATCCTGATTTCAATGTATCTCATTTTTCTAACGGGCTTTTTACGAGGCGGAAGTCTTGAATATGTATTGACAGATTTAAGAGGGATATTACCACTATTAATCCTCCCCTTAATCATAGCTAGCATGCCTTCACTTAGCAAAAAGCAATTACATGTTTTGTTGCTTTTCTATGTTGCCGCCGTTTTAGCCGGAACTATTTTCAGTGCAATTGAATTATTTGGAAGAAACTTTACCGAAATCCGGAATATTTCTATTTTTATTTCCCCAGTACGATTCGGACTAATGATCTGTTTTGCGATCGTTATCCTAATAGGATTTATTTTCGTAGAAAGATTTCAAAAACGCTTGGTTAAAATCCTGTTTGCAATTATTATTTTATGGCTGCTTTTTATCTTGATCAAATTAGAGTCGGGAATAGGAATCTTAATCTTGAGCATCCTCACCGTTGTATTTTTAATAAAAATACTCCTTAAATCAGGGTCAATTGTCCTGAAAATCGTTTTTTCATCCATACTTATTTCGTTTTTCGTCGCCACTTGGCTTTTTATTAATAATGAATTGAACCATTTTTACACAACTCCTAAAATTGAACTCCGTCAGCTCAAAAAAACAACAAGCCATGGAAATGCTTACCTGCACGACACAATCAATTATGGTATTGAAGATGGCAAATATATTGGTTTGCATTTGTGCGAAGAGGAACTTAAGGAAGCCTGGAATGTTCGCAGCACTTATGATTTTGACGGCCCTGATGAAAAAAGACAAGCTCTTCGTTCAACGCTTATCCGTTTTTTAACTTCCAAAGGGCTTTATAAAGATAAGGAGGGAGTTCAGCAACTTACAAATGAGGAAATTGGTTTTATTGAAGGCGGAATCGCCAACGCGAACCACATTTACAATCCCGGGATTAAAAGTCGAATCTCGAAAATAATATTTGGTTATGAAGTTTATCAAAAAACAGCTAATCCAAACGGAAATTCTTTAGCTCAACGAATCGAATTTTGGACCGTGTCGATTAACATTATTAAGGAAAATTTTTGGTGGGGAGCAGGTACAGGAAACATCCCTCAAGAATTTGAGACGCAGTACAATGAAATGAACTCAAAACTATTTCCGAAAAACCGCATGGAATCGCACAACCAATATTTATTGATAATGATATCAGTTGGTATATTTGGATTCATTTGGTTCATGTTTGCACTCATTTATCCCGGCATAAAAATCAAGGCTTTTTCTAATTATCGATATTTTGCTTTCATGTTGATTATACTAATTTCGATGCTTACTGATGATACCTTGGAAACACAAGCCGGGGTCACGTTTTTTGCGTTTTTTAACTCAATATTTCTTCTAAACCCGGAAGATGAAAGCAAAAAAGCAGATTAATACTGAAAATCGTATCTTAGCTAATGAAAAATTCGAATAATGCAAAAAGTAATCCTAAGTATAAACTACCTCGAATATGATCTGATCAGTGATCTGGATCAGAAAGATCGTGAATTAGTAACTGAAGCTGAGAAAGTTGTTTCTGCAGCTTATGCTCCATATTCAAAATATTATGTTGGAGCAGCCTTACGTTTAGAAAATGGTCAAATAATTACTGGCAACAATCAGGAAAATGTTGCATATCCATCAGGCATTTGTGCCGAGCGGGTAGCTATTTTTTATGCATCTTCACAATACCCTGATCAGAAAATTGAATCGATTGCAATCACTGCTAAAGCTGGTGACTTTGTCATCAAAAATCCTGTTGCTCCTTGTGGAGCTTGCCGACAAGTATTGGCCGAATATCAAACTAAACAAAAAAGCCCAATTAAAATTATTTTAAAAGGTGAAACCGGAAAAATCCAGGTTATTTCTAGTATCGACGATATTTTACCCTTCATGTTTCATGCTGAAGAACTAAAGAAGTAAAGCTAAAACCTAAAATCATGCAACTAATTTCAACCAAAATCTGCAAAACCAGCGATATCGGAATCAACGATAACTTGTTTGGAGGGATGATGCTTCAGTGGATTGATGAAGCAGCGGGAGCAATGGCGGCTTCTACTTGTTGCACTCCAAATATGATTACCCTGAAAATGGACGAAGTGGTTTTTAAAAAACCGGTTAAAGTTAACCAGCATATCCGCATTTACGGCAAAGTTAACCATATCGGACGAACTTCAATTTCACTCACAATGGAAGCACGAAGATTTGACTTTGAAGAACACGAAGAATCGGTTGTTTGTTCCACAAAAATGCTATTTGTTAAAATTGATAAAAATGGGAAAGCCTCCCCTATTAATCCTGATATTTGTGAAAAACTCAGACAAAAACTTAAATAATACTAAGATGAACAAAAAAACCCTGCTTCTGCTACCTCTTGTATTTATTCTTTTTTCAATGAAATCGGATAAACCGGCTTATAAACTGTTTCAAGCAAATGGTAAAGAGGTTAATTATAAGAAACTCCTGACTACAGCCAAAGATGCCGATATTGTTTTTTTCGGGGAATTCCACAACAACCCTATATGCCATTGGCTAGAGCTAGAACTTACTAAGGACATTTACAATTTTAAAAAAAACCGGTTGGTATTGGGCGCAGAGATGTTAGAAGCAGATGATCAGGATGTTTTGGATGAATACCTGAATGAAGAAGTCGATGCCGAAACTTTTGAGCAGGAAGCCGAATTATGGAAGAATTATAAAACCGATTATAAACCCCTTGTTGAATTTGCAAGAACAAATCATTTAAGGTTTATTGCCACAAATATCCCCAGAAAGTATGCCTCACTGGTTAATAAAAAAGGTTTTGAAAGTTTGGACACCTTATCGTGGGAAGAGAAATCGTTTATTGCTCCATTGCCCATAAAATATGATCCTGAATTAAAAGGATATAAAAGCATGACTGAAATGATGAAAGATATGCCACATGTTACATCCAATATTGCTAAAGCACAGGCTATAAAGGATGCAACCATGGCATATTTCATTTTAAAAAATTGGACAAAAGGAAAAACTTTCATCCATTACAACGGCTCCTATCATTCAAATAATTACGAAGGAATTATTTGGTATTTGCAACAATCAAACCCTGACCTCAGAATTATTACTATTGCAACAGCCGAGCAAAAATCTGTAAAACCTTTGGCAAAAGAAAATAAAAACCTGGCGAATTTCATTCTGGTCATACCAGAATCAATGACCAAAACTTATTAAGACAATTGATGGTTTATGTCTTAGGGATGGTTAGCTCTTAATTTATACTAACATTCTTCTACTTTATGTTACCAATGATTTTATTCTTCGGCTATGAAAAAGTGATAAATGCGTTTGCCAAAAAATTCCATACTGTAACCACTGCTATTGCAAATACCTTTGCCAGATAAAAATTTAATTTGTACTTACTGACAAGCAGCCAAAGAATCAGGGTATTAATCCCAAGTCCGATGAGTGAGATTACGATAAATTCAGAATATTCAAAAGCAATGTTAGGATTCGTACTTTTAAATGTCCAGATGCGATTCAGGAAATAATTAGATGATGCCGCCATCATAAAACCAATAGCATTTGCCAGATATTTCTGAACTTTGAAAACTTCCTTAAACAAATAGGTAACCCCAAAATCAATCAGCAATCCGGAAAAACCAACCAGCCCAAATTTCAGAAACTTAAAATAGAAGGTTTTGGATAAAAAATCTGACATCATTGATATCTATAGCTGTACTAATAAAACGATATTTTTGCCATCTCGAACGATGTCAACAGAAATTATCTGACCTGCCTCAAGTTTTTTTAATCTATTCATATAATCATAGATGTTTTTAATTGGCATACCATCAATGGCAACAATTCTGTCGTTCTTCAACAAGCCTGCTTTTGCGGCCGGACGATCAGGAGTTACAGCACCAACGCCCAGTCCATTTTCCTCAGTTGAAGTAAAGTCAGGCATGATACCTAAAGTAACTTTTAGTTGTCGGCCATATCTTGCCTGCTTTTTAGGACCGGCAATTTGGAAGCTTAAGTTTTCATTACGATTGGCAACATCCATAATAACATCAAAAGCAAAATCTGCTATAAGTTTTTCACCCTCAAAATTGATCAATTCAGTATCATCATTTGGGGTATGATAATCGGGATGCGCTCCTGTTGTAAAGAAAAAAACCGGGATATTTTCGCCATAAAAGGCAGCATGATCTGAAGGGCCGTAGCCTTCCGGAGAATAAGCCAATTCAAGATTAAAATTCTTTTTGTGTTGATCCAATATACTTTCTGCTTCTACCGAAGTCCCGGTTCCATTGATAAGCATTTTATTTGATTCTTTGTCAAGTCGGCCAATCATATCGAAGTTGAACATGGCTTTGATTGATTTCAAATCGACTAAACTATTTTTGATAAAATAGGTTGATCCAAGCAGGCCCATTTCTTCAGCATCAAATGCAATAATGATTACACTCCTTTTTAATTTGTGTTTTATTGATGCCAACTTCTCTCCCAATTCAATGATTCCCGCTACACCGGATGCATTGTCATCAGCACCATTATGAACCGCATGAATATCGGATTCGCGTGAGCCTGAACCTTGTCCTCCCATTCCAAGATGATCATAATGAGCTCCTATAACGATATATTCGTTCTTGAGAATTGGATCGCTACCTTCGATCATGGCCACAACATTTTGTGTTTTTACTCTCTGCTGAACAATTTCAGTTGTTGCCGAAACACTGATGTTCAAAGGGAAAGACTTTCTCTGCATTAAACTGTCGATGGTCAACTCAAGTTCTTCAACCGAGGTATTTTCAGTTTTAAAAAGCCGATCGGCTACCTCGCGTTTAATATTGATAACAGGCAAACCGGCATCCGAAGATGTTTTATCAAAATACAGCGTAACCAGTTTATCTTCTGCATCAAATTTTTTACCTGATACAAATAAAACCCCAACAGCTCCCTTATCACGGGCAGTTAAAACCTTTTCCCGATCATCGGCAAAAAGCAGGAATTTACTGTCCTCTTTTGAATTTTCCGGATCTCCTCTTAGTATCAAAGCCCATTTACCTTCAACATCGATGTTTGCATAATCATTCCATTTTAGGCTATCAGTATCTATTTCCAATCCATAACCTGCAAACACAATCTCTGCACTCAAGCTGGTACTTGCACTAAAAGAATATGGAGAGAAGTCCTGATCAACTTTACCTTCAAAATTCGGAAAACTAAAGCTGTTTTTTGCACCTAATTTTACATCAGTAACCACTTCAAAATATTGGAAACCATTATCGCCTAATAATTTAGCAAATGGTTTAATTTGATCACGAATATATTTGGCAGCCAGCAAACCTCCGGGAGAACCTGATAACCGACCTGCCAATTCATCAGATGAAAGATAGGTGATATGTTGATTAAGCTCAGAGATATTAATTTCTGATTTAGCTAATTTCTGGGCATTAAGATTGATATGAAAAGCCAAAACCAAGGCAGTAAGAAGTAGGATATATTTTTTCATCAGTATATGTATTAGTTGTGCAAAAATAGTCATTAATAATTATTTGCTTAAATTACGATATGTGTGTCACTTAATTAAAATTACTTGTATCAATTTATCTTTACGGGCGAATAAATTTTAGTTTTACCTATCGAGGCTTATCTCTTGTTCCCATTGGTATCACCATTGATCTATGTTCCAGTTTTTTATTACTAAATAGTTTGCGGTAGGTAATGTGCCTTTTTGCAAATTTACCACCAACAGAAGAGTGTAATGCTTCCATTTTGGGATTAAAGTCGCCTACCCACGACAATTCAACTTCTTTATAATGTGGTTTTCTTTTCATTACCTTATCCATGTGCCAAAAAATTCCGGATTCAATACCCGATTTTTGGTATTCAGGAACCACACCCATTATCGTAATTCTGGTTCTTTTAATTGCTTTTGTTTTAAGAAGCCATAAAAATCGTAATTTATTGATTATATGCATCTTCCCTTTCATCGGTTTTAATATCTGGTTGGCATCAGGGAACATCACAAAAAATGCAATAGGTTTGTCATTAGCGTATACAAACCAAATAAACTCTTCGTCAATAAGGGCCTTTGCCTCTCTGAAAGATGCCCATAAATCCTCTTTGTTGATCGGTGTAAAGTTTTCGTGATATTGCCATGCACTATCATAAACTTCCTTTAAGTCGCTAAGATATTTATCCACCTTTTTTATTTCAAAATGCTGAAATTTATAGGCTGGTTTTTGTCGAACCCAGTCAGCAATTTTCCAGAACCTTTCCGGAAATGGCACTGTCATATCGAGATGATTGGTAACCTGCTCAAAATAGGATTCAAAACCGTAATCTTCAAAAAACTTTCGATAATAGGGTGGATGATAATTCATCCCAAAACTCTGAGGCATGAAACCTTCAACCAATAAACCCCAAAAATTATCATTCTCACCAAAGTTTATCGGGCCATCAACAGCTTCCATCCCCTTCTTTTTAAGCCATTCCACACATTTGTCAAACAAGATAAAAGCAGCCTTTTCATCATCAATACATTCGAAGAAACCCATTCCACCAGTAGGTTGCTCAAATTTGTAAGCCTTTTTTTCGTTCACAAAGGCAGCAACTCTTCCAATCAGTTTATCATTGTCGTCGACCAATAACCAGCGAATGGCATCACCATGCTTATAAAAAACATTCTTATTCGGATCAAATACACCATTAATCATATTATCTAACGGACATACCCAATTCGGATCATTTTTATAAATGATATGAGCAACCTTAATGAACTGCTTTGCATGTGACTTTGTAGTAACCTCTATTAGTTTCATATGTGAATTTATTTTCAATAATTTACAAATAGTTTATCAATCTTGCTTACATAAAGAGTTTTATCTTTTCCCGAAACCTCATCAAATGAAGTTCGAAGGGAATATTTAATTCAGGCGTAAAAATATTAAATAAAATCGGAAAAACTAAACCCTGCTTGCACATCCGTTATTCTCATGAATATTCTAATTATATTTGCAATAAATAAGCCGTCCACAGCGTGAAAAAAATTTATGTCCTTATACTAAAATCATATATCGGGCCTTTGGTCATGACTTTTTTTATTACATTATTCATCATTGTAATGCAATTTCTTTGGAGATATGTTGATGATCTGGTAGGCAAAGGACTTGAATGGTATTTAATTGCTGAATTATTATTTTATGCTTCTGCCACTTTTGTTCCACTTGCATTACCGCTTGCCATTTTACTGGCTTCATTAATGACCTTTGGTAATATGGGCGAGCATTATGAATTGGTATCAATGAAAGCTGCCGGGATCTCGCTGCAAAAAGCTATGAAACCTTTGGTAATTTTATCAATACTGATCAGCTTACTCGCTTTTTACTTCTCAAATAATATATTGCCTATTGCCAATTTGAAATTTCATTCACTCTATTATGATATTCGTGAAAAAAAGTTGGCTTTTAATATTAAAGAAGGCATTTTTTATAATGACCTGGACAATTATGTAATCCGTATTGGTAAAAAGGAAAATGATGATATCCACATCAGAGATGTAATGATTTATAATCATTCCGATCAGCTTGGAAACATTCAGGTAACCATTGCTAAAACAGGAAAAATGGAAACCACACCCGATGGAAGATATATGATTTTCACACTATATGACGGATATAATTATAAGGAAAAGATAGATGAACAAGGCCATCGTAACACTCGACCTTTTGAACGCTCATCATTTGATGAAGAAAATATAAAATTTGACCTTGGCAATTTTCAGATGAATCATTTGGATGAAGATCTCTTCAGAAAGCATTATATGATGCTGGACATAAAGCAACTTAATTTTTCCATCGACTCACTATCTCTTATTAAGAATGCCAGGACAGAAGAATTTGCCATTGGACGAAAAAACAACTTTCGATTCTATAACAAAATTGATTCGGGTGCATTTGCCTTAAACGAACCCAACTCAATTAACACAGGGCTTGACTTATCAACCATGAGCCCCGACACTAAACGTGATTTACTCGAAAGATCTTTGAATAGTACTTTAGGTATCACCAACACTATAAATTACGAAGTGGATGAATTGAAACGGCAACAAGAATACATAACCAGATTCATTATCACCATTTATGAAAAGTTCACCCTGTCATTTGCGTGCCTGATTCTGTTTTTCATTGGCGCACCTTTAGGCGCAATCATCAGAAAAGGTGGACTTGGGCTTCCTGTGGTTGTTTCTGTCATTTTCTTTATCATCTTGCACATATCAACTATTATGAGTAAAAAATATATACTTGCAGGTGTTCTTTCTCCTGAAGTTGGAATGTGGATTGCCTCGGCGGTATTACTTCCGATCGGAATTTTTCTAACATATAAAGCTACTGCCGATGCTCCATTACTTGATGCGGATGCCTGGCGAAAAGTAATTAGATCGGGAATAAATTTTTTCAGTAAAGCAGATAAAACATCAGCTTAAAATATGAAGATTTTATTTTTATGCAATAAATTACCTTATCCACCGGATGAGGGCGGATCGATGGCAATGAACATGATGATAGAAGGCATTATGCAAGCCGGGCATCAGGTTAAGGTTTTAGCCGTCAGTAGTAATAAATATCTTTTCAACCCTTCAGCAATTCCCGAAAATTTTCTAACAAAAACCCGTTTAGAAACCGTGTTTATCGACCTCTCGCCCAGATTTTTACCTGCACTTTACTGTTTTTTTACACGCAAATCTTATCATGTTCATCGTTTTATTTCAAAAGACTTCGAACAAAAATTATTGCAGATTTTGCAAGATCAGAAATTTGATATTATCCAGGTTGAAACTATTTTTCTGACTCCCTATTTAAAAACCATTGCAAAATATTCGAAGGCAAAAGTATTTCTTCGTGCCCATAATATTGAACACCTTATCTGGAAAAGATTAGCCGAGTACACTAAAAATCCTTTTCGTAAAATCTATCTTGATCATTTATCTGTTCAACTGAAAAACTACGAAATCGATCATCTGGATAAGTACGATGGAATTGTTTGCATATCGAATGTTGATGCAGAATATTACATGAATTTGACCCAAGAACCCGTCATAACTGCATCTTTTGGAATTAATGCCGAGGAGTATCCAATAAGCCAAGTAAAGGAAGAAGAGCCTTCTTTATTTTTTATTGGGGCAATGAACTGGATGCCGAATGCAGAAGGATTAAAATGGTTTCTTTCTGATGTTTGGCCTGCTGTCCGCAAGGTCTTTCCGGAACTAAGGTTTTACATTGCTTGTAAAGTAATTCCTGCATGGTTGATGGCTTTTGAATCAAGCAATGTTAAGTTGCTTGGAGAAGTTGAAAATGCAAAAAATTTTATTTCTTCCAGATCAATCATGATTGTACCTTTGCATTCGGGGAGCGGAATCCGAATTAAAATTATTGAAGGAATGGCATTGGGAAAAGCAGTAATCTCAACCTCCATTGGGGCCGAAGGCATTGATTATGAAAACGGAAAAAATATTTTAATTGCCGACACTAAAGATGAATTTGTGAACCAAATCAGAAAATGTCTTGCCGATGATAATTTCCTTGTTCAGCTTGGAATTGAAGCACGTAAAACAATCACTACAAATCATAATGCAAATACGATCATCAAAGATCTTTTATCATTTTATCAAAAATATTTAAACATTTGAGTAGTCATGAGCGACGATAAAAAAGTAATATTCTCAATGGTAGGTGTAAGTAAAACTTACCCACCTGCTAAAACAGTACTTAAAAACATTTACCTCTCATTTTTCTATGGCGCAAAAATTGGGATCATCGGTTTAAATGGTTCGGGTAAATCAAGTTTACTGAAAATTATAGCCGGGGTAGATAAAGCTATTCAGGGAGAAGTCGTGTTTTCTCCAGGCTACAAAGTTGGATATCTGGAACAGGAACCACAGTTGGATAATTCAAAAACCGTAAAAGAAATTGTGCAGGAAGGCGTTCAGGAAATCGTTGATATTTTAAAAAAATACGAAGAAATCAACGCTCGATTTGCTGAGCCCATGAGTGATGACGAAATGAACAAGCTTATTGACGAGCAGGGTAGAATTACAGAACTCATCGACCAGAAAGACGCATGGGAACTGGATAATAAACTTGAGCGGGCCATGGATGCATTACGCTGTCCGGATGGAGATTTGAACGTAAAAAATCTTTCGGGAGGAGAGCGCAGAAGAGTTGCACTTTGTCGTTTATTACTTTCCGAGCCCGAAATTTTACTTCTCGATGAACCTACCAACCATCTTGATGCCGAATCGGTTGAATGGCTCGAAAACCATTTAAAAAATTATGCCGGAACGGTTATCGCAGTGACCCACGATCGATACTTTTTAGACAATGTTGCGGGATGGATCTTAGAACTCGACCGTGGCGAAGGCATCCCTTGGAAGGGGAACTATTCATCCTGGCTCGATCAGAAAAGCAAACGATTGGCAATGGAGGAAAAAACGGAAAGCAAAAGACGTAAAACCCTTGAGCGCGAATTGGAATGGGTACGAATGGCTCCAAAGGCAAGGCATGCAAAATCAAAGGCTCGTTTGGCATCTTACGAAAAATTATTAAGTCAGGATAGCGGACAAAAAGAAGAGAAACTTGAATTGTACATCCCAAATGGTCCAAGGCTTGGGAATTCGGTTATTGAAGCCAATCAGATTTCAAAATCATACGGTGATAAAATTCTGTTCGAAAATCTGGATTTCAGCCTGCCTCCTGCCGGAATTGTAGGAATTATTGGTCCGAACGGTGCTGGAAAAACGACTTTATTCCGTCTGATCATGGGGCTTGAAACACCGGATAGTGGAAGTTTTAAAGTTGGCGAAACCGTAAAACTTAGCTATGTGGATCAGGCTCATACATCTATTGACCCTCAAAAAACGGTATGGGAAGTCATTTCGGAAGAAAACGAAATCATTAAATTGGGCGATCATTCCATGAACTCCAGAGCCTATGTTGCCCGTTTCAACTTTAGTGGAGCCGATCAGGGCAAAAAAGCAGGGGTCCTTTCTGGTGGTGAACGTAACCGTTTGCATTTGGCCTTAACCCTGAAACAGGAAGCCAACGTGTTGTTGCTCGATGAGCCTTCAAATGATATCGACGTAAACACACTTAGGGCACTCGAAGAAGGGCTCGAAAATTTTGCAGGATGTGCGGTGATTATCTCACACGATCGCTGGTTTTTAGATCGGGTTGCCACTCATATACTTGCTTTTGAAGGAAATTCGCAGGTTTACTTTTTTGAAGGCGGTTATTCCGATTATGAAGAGAACAAGAAAAAAAGATTGGGTGATACAGCTCCAAAACGAATCCGGTACAAGAAATTAAAGATCGACTAATGGCCGATATTTTTAAAGCATATTACCATTCTCCAATCGGACTGATTGAATTATCTTCTGATCATGATCACATCACTGGGCTTTACTTCGTTGAAGAAGAAAAATATTCAACGGAAATTCCTGAAATCCTGACTAAAGCCTTAAAGCAGTTGGATGAATATTTTTTAGGGAAGAGAATCAATTTTGAGCTGGCCCTTCTTCCGGAAGGAACTGAATTTCAGAAAAAAGTATGGGATCAACTCTTGAAAATCCCTTTCGGGATCACAAAAACATATCTGGATGTTGCCAATGCTTTGGGCGACCGAAATGCTTTACGGGCAGTTGGCAATGCCAATGGGAAAAATAAAATTTCAATCATCATCCCTTGTCACAGGGTAATTGGCGCAAACGGCAGCCTTACAGGTTTCGGAGGTGGAATTTGGCGAAAAAAATGGTTGTTGGAACATGAGCAAAAATATGTTCAGGGTTCGTTATTTTAAGTACTTATAGTGAACTAAAGTTTGGCCTGCCTGCCGCAGGCAGGAGTGACTATAGTTTTAAGAAAAATATATAACAAAAATTTTTGGCAAACACGATGGATAATCAAG
>Ga0180007_10000365_pt1 | contig 79696 bp, 54 predicted proteins | sample MM_PC_MetaG_FD_121122 | JGI IMG/M metagenome (GOLD analysis project Ga0180007, IMG submission 121122) | Groundwater microbial communities from the Aspo Hard Rock Laboratory (HRL) deep subsurface site, Sweden - MM_PC_MetaG | ecosystem: Environmental > Aquatic > Deep subsurface > Groundwater... | reverse complement strand
TTGCCACTTCTTTTTCCTGGGATTCCAGTTTTATCAATAATATTGGCAGCGCTAACAACTAGTTCTTTTGTTAAAAAATTTAGTTTACTATCCATAACTACTCAATTAAATATTTTCGATTCTCTTATTAGTTTGTTTGAAAATTTGCTCCAATTGCCCTCCTTTTGTTATGCTGCCAACAATGATTTTATCGGCAACCTCAACAATCAATTTGTTTCTGATTTCAGCCTTATCGCGGGTAATTCTTTTTTCGTTATTGGTGAATGGAGAGATTATGAGCAAACGATCTTCTACAATTGCTTTAAGGTACTCAGGTTCCCACCGTTTTTTTATGGCTCTGGCAAGCACCAATATTAGTGGCTGTTTGCCTTTGAGTAATATTTGAAAAACATCTTTTTCTATTTGTGAGTGATTACCACAGATGATGCAATTTCCCTGTTCTCGTTGTTCTTTTGCCCAATCATAGCTTCTGAGAATAACTTCTGCAGGGCATTTCTGAGAACAGAGAAATGCTATTTTGTTTTGTTTCAGAATATCTTTATTACCTATATATTCCATTTATTACCAATCGTTAGGTTTCTTGAGAATATATCCATCCTTTTTTGTGACTTCTTCAGCAAATTGACTATCAGCTAATTTCTTACGACCTATCGTTATAGAACCTTTTGCTACTATACTAACAGAACTATTACTTCTTTTTGGCGGGAATGCTACAAATACCCGTTTATTATGAAAATTTTCGTGAATTTCCTTTATTGGTGGAACGAGATCACTATCTCCGGATATTAACATTGCCATGTCATATTTATCCTGATAAGCATCAATTATCATTTGAGTAGCAATATTAACATCTGTCATTTTTTCATTATAAGAGGCCCATATGTTATCACAACGATGACATTTAATGGTATCTCGTTGATAATGACCATAATATATTTTAATACCCACCGATTCCAATGCCTCTAAATAAGTTGTTTGTCTCTTTTGTTTATCAGGATCATTGCTAACTCTGCTAGTAAAATATTTTATTGCTATCAATTCTTGATTAGGTTGAATTAGATTTCTAATTAATGCGTCTATATTAAGCCATTTACTATTTGTAAATCCTGCATCAACCATACCAAAATAAAGATTGAAACCATCTACAAAAACTATAACTCGTTCTTTTTTTGTCATATTTCTTGCATTATTAGTTTTAATTGTATTATATTTGTAGCACAAACATCGCTGGAGATAGTATCTTCAGTCCGACGCTCCGCAAGGAGCGTTTCTCTTTTATTCCTCCTCCTCATCATTATCCTCCTCACCAAACAAAGTCTTGCCCATGCGGTACTTTATGTCATAATTAATTATAAAGTCCAACTCTTCTTCTGTAAAACAATAGTGTTGAGCTAACACAGTGTCTATTTGGTCAATGAATTGTTTTGATCTACGAGGATAAATTTCTTCATATTCAACTTCTCCACTTTTTTTAGTTGCTTTCCTTTTAACCTTCTTATTAAGCTTATAGTCTTCCATTAACTCGTTTACTATTTCTAATGAATCTTTCTCGTTTGGCAGAGAAACTGGTATTGGATACTCATTTAAGTCAAATGGATTTAGATTCCGTCCATCTGTTGAAATAACAAAATACCAATAGAATAAATTTGCACTAAGAGATATTATACTTAGATTTCGTATTTCTTTGCTTTCAAAGTACAAATACCTTTCGCTGTGAGACACACTTTTATCACCGTTAGAAGTAAAAATTGGTTGAAAATCTGTGAAAACTTTCCAATATCTGCCGCCTGCATATCTATAATATAGTTTTGGCTTTGTTTTATTAATTATATGAAGTTTTCCTAATTTATTGTTATTAAAAAAGAACTTCTCAACTATTGATATTTCAAGGTTACTAATGAATTTTGGAAGCAGATAGTGTCGTATTTTTTCATTGTTTTTCACGTAAGATAATGTTTCAAATAGGGTATTTCTACATTCAGATTTCCATTTAATTAGATTTGTCGAATACTTTTCATTTTCCTTACTTTTCCTAATATTAATTGAAATAGTTACTAGGGTTTCCGCACCTGAAAAGAGTTTAGATGGTCTTTCAGCAAAGCTACTGTTAAGATTTAAATCAAAATTTTCTATAATTAAATCTTGAAGTGCTTCCATTCTTTTTGTGCAGGTCAAGCTTATAGGTAAGATCATTCCTAAACAACCTTTAATAGAATTTAATTTTATGGACTGCTCTATAACCATTGCATATAGATTGCCACAACTGATTGTATTGAGATTTTGAAGGGAATAATTATTTCTAATTGAACTATACTCAACATAAGGAGGATTTCCAATAATACAATTAAACCCACCATTTCCTGCCACAATTTGATAAAACTCAGCAAACCAATGAAAAGGCTGGTGAGTTTCGAGCCAATTTAGGTACTGGTTCACTTTCTTTTTTTCGTTTTTACCATCATCATTAGTCACATCAATATCTATCTGTCTATTTAAAGATTTGTCAATTCCATAATTGGTTGCCAGGTATTCGTTTAGGTTTTCGTTGAGAGAGGCAAGCTTCTCGCTTAATGCCTTCTTTGCTTTTCTGAAATTGCCTGTTCCTCCATCATTAATTAATTGAGTATCTTGAAAACGTTCAAATAATTGGGCCGTTAGTCGCGATTCTTCGTTAAAAAAGTCCAGCTTATCCTGAGCAAACAATGCATCCTTTTTTACAATGGTTTCAAATAGTTCTTTTTCGGTGGTAAATCCTACCAAAGTATTGCCAGCTCGAATATTAAAATCGATATCAGGCAAGGGTTCCAATCCAAAATTATCCTTTTTAGGATCCACATCCACTGTTCCAACCAGTTTCAGAAATAGCCTAAGTTTGGCAATTTCAACTGCCTCCTTCATAATATCAACTCCGTAAAGATTGTTCAGGATGATATTTTTGTAAATAAAGTATTGCAGATTGTGGTGGTGTGCCGAATTGATATCGGCCAGTGTATCTTCAAAAAACTTATGCTTACCCGGAGCCTCTTCCACAAACTCTTCCATACGCTTGATGCAAGTTTCGTAAAGAGGTTCCAGGATATTTAAAGCTGCAAACAAAAAAGCTCCGGAACCACATGTAGGATCAAGGATAGTAATTTTTTGTATGGCCTTATAAAAGTGGCGGATAAATTCAGCATCTTCCGAAGTTTCAATTAAATCCTGTGTAAACTGGCGTATGTTGAGGTTATAAGTAATAAAATCGTTAATCTCTGTTATTTCGCCCTTTTCGATTTTTTGTTTCAGATCGGCGTAGCGTTTACGGCGTTCAATAAGTTCGCGATATATTTCAGTAGGTAACGCTATCTCTTCAGGAGCTTTTTGGTTCCATGCCTGGCGAAGTTCCCATAAGTGTGGCGAAGTCTTTTCTTCAACAATTTCTAGTTCCATTTCAGGGATAAATCCGGCTTTTACCTCATGAGGCAAGTCGTCAAATAAACCCCCTTCAGTCGGAATGCCTTTTTTTACAGCTTCATAGATATAGGTGGCGCCACTATGTTTAAGCATATCCCACACTTCGGCTCCGCTTAGTGTTCCGTTAGATTTAAAAGCATTGTTATAATTCCGTTTTGTTTCATCAAAAAGAAAAGGAATGATGGTGTTTTTGCCGATATAATCGGTGATATCTTCCTTGGTATAATAGGCACCCATAGCAGCCCTTTCATTGATATACTTTTCAAATATATATCCAATCACATCCGGATTAATTGTGTTTCCTGCGGCATGGTCGCGGGTGTCGAGATGCCATTCCCATTTATCGAAAAAATCAAAAATTCCTTTGAAAGCTTCATCATCAATATGGATAGCGTCGAATTGTCGTTCTAATTCATGCACATCAAATAAACCACCGTTGAGGTAAGGGATTTTTCCTAATTCAATGACGCATTTAATGTTTCTTTCTCTTTCTGGTTTGCCTAATCCATCATGAAAGAGTTCCAGTAAAAAATTACGATAAAAATTATAAAAATTGCCTTTTCCGTTAAGTGTAGAACATGCTGCCAGCTTATTCTTTAAGTAGTTTTTATCCTGATCTAAGAATCCCTTCTTCTGTATAAAATAGCAGAACATCAAGCGGTTTAACATCAAAGAGGTGTACCACTGCTTGTTTTTATTCTCCTTACTTTTTATATGATCATCAATCCCTTCTATAAAATCCATAAAGGACTTATGCTGATTTTTAAATTCGGTATAGAATTTTTTGGTGACTTTTTCGGCATTGGCTCCAAAATTTTCTCTTAGGCGCTGAACTACATCCACAATCGTTAATTCCCCTTTTTCATCTTCCTCAATACTAAAAAATGCACCTGAAAGTTTTTGATAAAGCAATTCGGGAGCTTGAGTATTGATCCACTTATGACTGATTGTTCGAGTAGGTTTATTGGGTTCTCTTATCAATAGTTCCCATTGTTGGCATGATTTCCTTTCGTCAACAAAAATAATCAGGTGCTCATGATGCAACTTTGTGATTTCGGTATGAATGCGCTTTCTGGTCTGTGCATCGGGAATATGCCCCACAGAATTGGGTTTGCAAATTAAAATAGCAAATCCAGCTTTTTCAGCAATTTGCTGAAAATTAAAGGTTTGATCGGCTGCTTTTTTCGGAAAACTATTGTCAACATAATTCCAACCTAATTGATTGAATAATTGGTCGAATTCAAATTGCCGGATGTAGCGATTGAAGTTCTTTCTATTAATTGATACCATATTCTAAATTTCTTCTTTTAAACCCATAGAACATATCACCTGTGGTGCATTTAACTGTGATGAATTATGGTCGTCGATGATACAAAGTCGTCCTTCATTTCTTAATATGATTGCTACTTGAGATAAGTCCTGTTCAGAAATGCCCAAACGCAGTCTTCTGTTTAATAAGGTTTTGCTGCTTTCCTGCATTGGATATTTATAAATGTCATCGATAGCCTTTTTCAAATTATCGTTTTCGAACAAGGTATTTTTGCTTTCTTCATAATATCGATGTAAACGCATGTAGGTTTTGTATCGAACACTGCTTTTTTTACCAAGATGACCACCTGTAGATTTTTGCGCTTGTTGAGCAATTTCTACAGCTCGTGCTACTAACAAGTGGTGATCTTCTAATTTTTCAAGAGCAGGAGTATCCAGTGAGCACTCCAGTATTTTTAAAATCCTATTTTGACTTCTCGAACGAATGTTTTTATGTTCATCCAACCATGTTAATACATCTGTACCTGCTGCTGTTTTGTGGTAAGTAATTACGCCGTTATGTATTGCTTCATCAGGCTTGGGTTTTGTGGAATAAATTACATTGGGTAGATTAATAATTGTTTTTCGTAACTCAGGATTTGCTTTAGTGGCTTGATTCCAAATTTCAAATGCCTTTGAGGTTAAATCTACATCATCATCTGAATCATCCTCATCTAAAATGCCAGCTTTTTCATTATATAAATCACGAATATTCACTGGATCACCATCAAAAAATACTTCGTCTGAACCAACAACCTCTGAATTTTCTTTAATTCTTTGTTGTAACCTATGACGTAATCTGATGATATTTTCAACCCCATCAGTTGGAAGGAAGGAATAACAATAAATCACTTCGGATTGTTGACCAATTCGATCCACACGACCCGCTCTTTGAATTAAGCGAATCAAAGCCCAGGGAAGGTCAAAATTCACAATGATATGTGCATCCTGAAGATTTTGACCTTCACTTAAAACATCTGTTGTAATCAACACCCTCACCTCATCTTTTTTAAGTTTCGATTCATTGCTTTTTGGACTAAAACGATGAGCTGCTTCGGTTGGGTTTTCTGTGTTTCCTGTTACACATAATAAATCTTTTAATCCACGTCTTCTAAGCTCCTTTTCAAGATATCTTGCAGTGTCAGCGAACTGAGTGAACAGTAAAATCTTTTCTCCTTTATGTTCAATTTTACATAGATGTTCGAATGAATCAATTTGTTTATCCATTGTTGCATCCCAGTCTTTTCCCTTTTCTAAAATGTCCATGATGAGTTGAGCATCTTTTTTCAATTTAATTTTCAAAGATGATTTAAAGAACTTTGATGCAATCCATTTATATTTTCGGGGATGTGCTGCCATTATTTTATAAATATTAGCAGCTCCATTCTTATATTCGTCTATATCGTTGTGAATTCTAATCAATCCCAATTCGTCAAGATCCTCGTCATGTTCTTCAATAAACTCATCCATTAATTGGGTTTCTTGAGATCCAATAGGGAGTGTAAGATTGTTTTCGATGGCATATACATAAACATAATTACGCATAGCATGTCGTGCAAGAGACAGGAGAAAAGAATATCAGCAGCTTTCAAGTCTTTTAAATAAATTAGTGCGGCAAAATCCCATCAATCTTTTTCCAGCTCGCGTTAGATTTTCAAGTTGAGTTTGTTCTGAACTAGATGCATTTGGTAATTCTGATTCATCAATATAATTTCCAAGCCCATACCTTGGTAATGACATTTTATTTATTGTATTAACAATATTTGGTGAAAATAACCTGGCATAAATATCTTCTTTGTCATCTGCATTGAAATCATATTCAATTTTTTTAGGAATCCGCTCAGGAAAATAAAATTTACTTCCATCATCAAATGTTAAATATTTTCTATTATTAGATAGGTCTGTTTCAGCATAATTATCACGGATAAAAGAACGAGTTCTTCTTACCATGAACATTTTGAGTAAATCACGCCAGTCGTCTGAAAAGTTGCTTTTCTCGAAAGCTGCAATACTAAATGGGCTTGTTTGGTGTTCAGCCACATATTCATGCTGGCCTCCAATTGACTCAAGGTAACGCTCTGGGCCAATCCCTAAATCTAAGTCTTCTGGGACAAAAAGGCGTAACTGATTGGAAAGATCGAAATAAGTTTTATTGTAGGGGGTGGCTGTTAACATGATCACTTTAGGTTCATTCCTGTTGATGTAATCCTTTAACAAACCGTAGCGTTTACCCTCCTTATTCCTCAAATTATGACTTTCATCGATTATTATCAGTCGATATCTCCTTTCTCTTTCAAGCCATGCTTCGTTTATCCTAGAGATACTAACGACATCTGCCCGCAGCCTATAATTGTGTTTATAGTCTTTCCACATTTCAACAAGGTTCTTAGGACAAATTATTAATGTTTCTAAAATAAAAGTTTCTTCAAAAAGTTTTGCTAAAGCAGAAGCTGTCATGGTTTTACCAAGGCCAACTACATCCCCAATGATTACACCATTTCTGTTTTTTAAATGCTGAGCAGCTAAGGTTACTGCTTTTTTTTGGAATGTTAAAAGATGTTCAAATTCTTTTGGAATTTCATAAGTATCTTCACCTGTTTGAGCCTCTTGAGATAAGTGATAGGCTATTTTAAGATATATATAATATGGTAAAATGATCTTTTCTCCCGCCCAGCTTTCATCAATAATTTCAATTAGCTCGGCTGAAATTTCAATTGCAAATCTATCGTTCCAACGGTCCTCGAACCAATCTGCCAACTTCTTTGCAGCATCTTGCTCAATAACATCAACATTTAATTCTCCTTGCTTTTCAAGACCGGCCATTGTAAGATTGCTGCTTCCAACATATCCGATAGTTGGTGCCTTTTTATCATACCTAAATCCTAAATAAAGTTTTGCGTGAAGTGGATGACTCAAATAGAGTTTAACTTTAACTTTTTGATTTTTTAATTGAGTTGAGAGCTGCCTTAAAGTTATTTCATCACCAGCTTTAGGAATACCAAACATTAGTTGATCTCTGAACTCCTTTGCCATACGTTTCTTTAGAGCAACAACTTGCGCTTGGTCAACAAGCCCTGGTTTTTGGTTAGACAAAATTTGTTTTAATAGGTCTTCGGAAGAACGTTGCATACCAACAATTAAACGGCAATAGTTTTCATCTTTGCCTGTATATTTATCAATAAAAGCTGAAACGTTTTTCCAACCCCTTAAATTGAAATATCCAACACAAAAATCAGATCGGTATGATTTGGCTAAGGTTTCCCTTAGATCATCTGCTAGTACTGCATCAATGTTATCAAATATTGTTGGCATACTTAATGTTTTTTTTGGAATAACCCAATAAATATAAACTGTTAGTACATTGATTCATTGTATCCAATTTGTAATGAAATCAATTAATCCAACATCCAATTCAATCGTTCTCAAATGAATAAAAACAGAGGGGGGAGCATTTTTAGTTGAATTAATTATTAAAAAATAGCACTTTGCTTTTATTCAAATCAAATATATGGAAATAGTTTGAATATGCAATCTAGGGAAAAGGAAAGAATTTAATAACGTAACCCACCCCTGACCCCTCCCTATTTTAGGGAGGGGAGATGTCTTGTCCTGATATAGGTTTACACAAAAAAGTGTAAAATGGAACAAGAAAGTAAAGTTAATTTAGGATTAAGACCCACCCCTGCGAGTTTAAGTTGTAACGTCCTGATATAGGTTTACACTAAAAATTGAAGAATATAATGATTTTAAAGGGGGTGGTTTGTGTGCGATTTGTGTATAATGCTGATATTGTACTTGTTATAGCGTGAAGGATTACGCACACATATTTTCGTAAAGCATGTTTTGGATCGAACAGCAGGTGAACATTGAAAGCTCTGATTTGAACTATGTTCGTTTAATGTGTTCGTTATATTTATTTGATTATTAATAATATATATTTAATATGAACAGAATGCACGCACTTTTTGGCTGTTGGGAAATTTACAATTACAAGGCTGATTAGACTCCTTATATGAGATTTCCTTCAACTCCACATAATGAAATTGGGATATCCTCGAAGGGTTGAATGTAATTCCTTACAAGCCCTGAATTTTGATCCTGATTTGTGAGAAAAAAGTTAGCGATTGAAATAAATAACTAAAAATGAATTTATTACAGTAAAATCTAAAGACTCGCCCTTACTCAAAGGAGAAACTAGAGTATTTGCAGTACTCACATAGGAATATGATTCAGGGCAAAATCTTTCCCATTCTTTGCCGTAATTCCCTTCAGATAGAATTGAGGAACATTATGATGTATTAGAGATTGAATATTTCGGCTCTAAGATGCAATGTTATGATATATTTTATCAAATGCTAAAAATATCTATTAGAAAAATGGTATAATGAATTTTACAATTTAAGGATTCAAGTATCTTTTCTGCTGAAAAAAATTATATTATTTACTATTCTTAAAAAATAATTTTTTTCTCCTTACCATAACTTGGTTTATTTGGTTTGAGCACTATTTCAAAACCTCCATCATCGAGAAATTGTTCAACCCTGCTAAATTCTGTTTGTTTAATTCTGTGAGAATTAGAATCACCAGAAACTAAGGTGATTACAACTTTTTTATCAATAGTAACTTCTACGTCCTTTATATGAGATTTAATAAATTCTGATTGCTCTTCAACTCTTCCTTCATCTTGAACAGAGTCACATAGGATTAGTAGGTATATTAAAGGATCGGTTTCAAAGCTAATTGTTCTTAATATTCCACATTCCATAAGATCTTTATCCCAAGGGGAGCAATTGTGTTTTATGGAACATCCTTTTTCGCAATTTTTTTCTTCAAGTAAGTACCCTTTACATCCACAAAAGAATTCCCACATTTTTTCATCGTGCAAAGCAATAGCCAAGGCTGCTTGTTCAATTCCTTTCTCAGAAATTAATTTTCTATTCTTCGTAGTATTAAATATTTTCATCAATGTTAAACTACTCAGAAGCCCATGATTCTTTTTTCTTACTATTGTTTCATAAAGAAATAAATTGATCTTTTGCTTTATTGAGCTATTTACTTCAATATATTTTTTACAGATAATATTAATTAGTTTTTCTGAAGTTAAAAGAAAACTTTCTCGAACAATTGCCGTATCAAGATTCAACTTGCTTAGTTCCCCTTTTACTTCTTCATTTTCAAACCTCAACACTTCTGTCAAGTATTCAATAAGCCAAGTCTGATATTTTTGTGTACTATAGTTAAAATCATGATAAGTTGAAGCAGCTAACCAACCAATTTCTATTGGAACTCCATATGATTTTTTAAATGATTCTAAGATTTCATTTCTTGATTCATATAATTTATCAATAATATATGATCCTAATAAGAACACCTGAAATTGATGGACGAAATGTTCTCTATAACCTTTATCTTTTTGAAAGATTTCTTCAAATTTTATTTGAATATCTGGATTTGGATATTCCATTCCAAGATATTCAGTCCATAGTTCCTTAACATATTCAGATGCGATATTGAAATCATCTCTAGTTTCTTTTAATAAATAGTCAGATGTTAATTTCTTAAGTTTGTCTTTGTATTGAATATTTTTGGGGTTTTGTAGTTTTTTTAACAACAGTAAACTAATTCGATTATCCTCCGTTAATCTTCTGACTATGGCTCTTCTTTTATAATCTGGTTCAGGGTAGAAAACAAGCTGATCTAGATTATCTTCAAAATAATTTCCAATAATTGTTTCAATACTTTTTCGAGAATTCTTTTTTTCATAAAGATTACTACATATCTCATCAAACAACGAGACAGATTTACACACTTCTTCAATTTTTGTTTCTGATGTTTTAAGTAAGCCTATACCTCTTTCAAGGCAAACTTCCTTAAATTCTTTAAATCCATCATTTTCTTCGACATATTGTGGAAAGGAATAATATATTCTTGCTTTCGGGAAATAGTGTTTGTAAAATCTCACAGGTGAGGCTTCAGGAATTTTTTTTCTACCTATTGCTAGTAAAGGGAAAAAGTCATCTTTTAATATATACTTATCTGTTGTTATTTCAACAACTATCTCATCATAAAAATCAATTTCATCACCCTCCTCCTCCACAACAAATTCATATAGATTTAATTGGTTTTTTTTGATAAATAATCTTTTGTCTTTAAGAGAGACTATAATACTGTTTTGCTCATAAGTAACATTAATGCTATTACCATCATCAGATTTGTTAATAGTAGCATTTTCTATCCAATTAGAATCCGGGATCTTACTTAGAAATTCCTTTAATTTAGCATTTCCGATACCTGGAATCTTGGACCATTCAAGATTACCTTCCATTCTGCAATATAGTGGAACTCTGGCTGGCAGAAAACGCTCTGAATAATGCTCTGTATCATAACCTCTATATTTAAAATGTTCAGTCAGCCAATTTAGCATAACTTCTGTTGTATATTTTTCAATTCTATTCATATTATAATAATTAAATTAAATCAATTGCTTATCAGAATATGCAATCCTTTATTAATCGAATAAATAATTTATGGGGCTTATCATATATTTTATTATTATTGTTTTATCAACCTATTACTTTCTTAATCTATTGAAAAATCCCCCCTATTAATAACAAACATTTTATAAAAGTTGTCAAACATAAATTTATCAAGATCTGTATTAAGATAAGTTGAGAAGTCATAATGTGGTAAATCTTTCTTATTCGATGATTGAAATCTCCTAGTTGAATGTTCAATAAGCATCCTCAATGAGTTATTTAAAGCTGCTGACATTGCTATTTTTTTTCTTTTTGAAATATCCTGAAACAAAGGACTAAGTCTTGATGAAGCGTATTGTTTCATGATTAATTTAGTTTCCTTGCTTTCAGTGACTTTATTATTAATTGAGAAAGTTAAAGCCCACTCAGCAATATCGTTGTACAAATAGAAAGGACGTGCTTCGAAAGAAAAAGCAGAACTTGACCTATCAACGCTCCAAAGATGGCAATTAGTAAGACCGGGGCCATTAAGAAAATCAAAAATCTCTTTTTGCATTTCCAGTTTCTTAGTATCATCGTCAGGAAAATGCTGCATGATGTAATCATGAATTTGTGTACTTCCATTATTTACTTTAAACGATTTTGCTCTTAATCTATCCCCTACACCTAACGGATGTGCATGTAACCAGTAATAACCACCAAAGAGTTCATCAGCACCCTCACCACAATATGCAACTTTGTGTTTTTTTGCAATTTTTGCAGATAAAATATGAAACGCAACACTTCCCAGAACATCATACAAACCATTGGTTACAAGAGACTCATAATGATAAAGATAATGCTTCAAGAGATTCAGGGTTTCATCAAATCCAGTTTCAATTTCAGTATGAATTGTGCCAATTTCTGAAGCTACTTTATTTGCAAATAAACGATCTTCATTATTTAAATCGTCGAACAAAGTATATGAATGAATATTATTACTTGAATTATTCTGCAAATAATAAGCCATCAAACTTGAATCAAGGCCACCTGATAGATATAATGCATGGTCGTGCTTTGAATGTGAGAGATGCAATTTAGCGGTACTGTTCATTAATTCAGAAAAATGTGAAATCGTTTTTTTATCAATGACCGAATTAGGATTATAAAACGAATTGGGATTATTATTGTATTTTACTGTTTTTGACAAACCATCTTCAAATACTATATATGAACCAGGCAGCACTTGTTTTATTCCCTTAAACATAGTTTCTCCCAAGTTAAATATAAATCCAAAAACTGCAGTTTCTGCAAGAGAATCTTTGTTTATTTCAATTGCATTTTCGTGAACTCTTAATAGTGCTTTTATTTCGGAAGCAAAATATATTTCTGAACCTTTTTGGAAATATACTAACGGTTTTATTCCAAATGAATCACGAGCAAGAATCAGCTTTTCGGGACTCAATATTGCAATAGCGAACATTCCTTTAAGCTTTTCAAAGACCTTTTCTCCAAATATAAGATATAATTCAAGTATGAGATTAGCTTCGTCAACTATTTTCTTAGGCTGTATTAGTGGAACGAGTTCATTAAAATTATAGATTTCACCATTAAACAATATTGAAATATTCTTTTTATTGTTAACAGCAGGTTGTGGATTCGTTTCCGGTCCGAAAATATCAAGCCAGCGAAAACCTAGAGAACCCCATGGGAAATTAGCAAAAGATTCCCCGTCTGGTCCTCTGTGTTTTATAGCATCGGCCATTAATTTGACCTTATTAGGACTTCTTTTACCATATATACCACATATGCCACACATTAGAATATTTTCATTTTTATAATATAGTTATTCAAATTCATTTTTCGCTATTCTGTCTGCAAACTTGCAATACTTGACCCGTAACCTCTGTTAAATCATTGTCTTTATAGACTTACACGAGTTCATATTCATCATCATTTTTATGCTAATACTAGTTGCATTTCAAGTAAATGGGTTTAAATATTATTATATATTGAAACATTCTGATCAATATATAATTTGAACTCTTTTATTATCGCCTCAAGATTTATTGAATTACTAAAACTAATTTCATTGTTAAAATAACTCATTGATTCTACTTTCTTGAACTCCAAAAGATTCTCAGAAAAAAGTTCTTTCATTTTTTTTAAGTCTGTAGTTTTTTCTATTTTCTCATTTATTAGACATTCAACATTGCAATAACAAGCTTCCCAAATAATATTTGAAAAATCATCAATACTACCTTCTTCATCCCAACACCATACAGTATTGGACTTGTTAATTATTGCTGGCATTTCATAGGGATGCACGAATTTTTTTATTTCAATATTATTTTCCAATTTCTGCTTATCAACGAGAGAATAAATTTCATCTATGTAATTACCATCACACAATAAAAGGGCATGAAGATTATAAGCCTTAATATATTCAAGAAGATAACTGATCCCTTTATGTTTCCAATAGTAATTGATTTTTCCAGCGAATAAAATATCGTATTGTTTCGGGTGTTTCAGATCGTGAAAATAATCAGGATCAGGTATATACCTGTCTGTTAATCTGATTTTTGTTTTATCATTGCATAATTCACTTACAATCTCGATACTGGTATTATTTGTAACAATTATAGAGGCTTGCTCAAAATATCTTTTTATAATATCTCTGAATTCATTGGATGTGTAGAATTTTAAAATATCACTACCAGCATGTCTTATAAGAAGAGGTTTGTTTAATATTTTTGATAAGTGAATTGCAACACTGCAAAATGGCCATAAATAATTTGTTTCAATTATATCAGGTGTAAAATTAGCCAGAGCTTCAAAACATTTGTTCAGTATTCTGTCAAAATAAAGGCTTGAGTCGGGTATATGCCATGGTGTGGATGCTTTGTCGACTGAGAAAACCTTTATGTCGTCCTTAATTACCGGCACAGAATAATTTTCAATCTCAATAGTGACAACGCGAAAATTATACCCATTTTTGGCTAATCTCTTGTATAACCAAAATGTTTTGGCAGCAATACCACCTTGCATGGGAGGATATTTCCCGATTAACAAAACATTTTTACGATGAATATCCTTCATATACAGTATTTAATGCCATTTGCCAACCAAAGTAACACCATGCAGATCCTTCTTCAATATAATGTGTTGGGAATAATCCATTTTCAAGCTGATTACTTTCAAACCATTTAATGCTCTTATATAAACTGACTAGAATTTCTTTTGTGTGAGTAATTTTAAATGAATTTGAAAGGGCTAAACTACATAAACCAGTAATAAAAGGATCTGAGATAGCTGGATGATTTTTCCATGGACCCCAACCTCCATCATCTCTTTGCTCCTGAATAAGATATGCTTCTGTTTGTTTTATATTGAATGCTTCATAATCAAGAGATAAATTCTGAGTGCTCATTAAAAGTAAGTACCAAGCTCCTTTATAGTTCAAATTAATTGGTGAGTTAATATCTTTATTCCATTCATTAAATATCCATTTGAACTCTGGGAGATTTCTTAACTCAGGAACTAAAAGTAATACCTGAGATGTAATTGGTATGTTTGAGTAATCGCGTTTGCAAAAACCCCATCCAAATTTTGAAGGACGTTCACTATTAAGCCATTCAATAGCTTTTGATCTATTAACAGAATAATTATCTTGTGAGGAGAGAAAAAATATGTTCCAGGCGGTATCTTCGCAATCAACCCAGCCACCGTCAGTTTTTTGTTCGGTAATAATTCGTTTAGTGACTTTTTTGAATGAATCTAATTCGTGCGAGGCCATTTTTAAAATTGATGAGAGAAAAACAATCCTTCTTAAAGGCAATTTCCTTTCCAGATAATCAATTAAAATAGCTTCTAATGAATCTTTTAATTTATTTAGCTTATTGTTATTATCTGCATCCATGGCAAGAAGAACATTGCCTGCATGCAACTTTTGAGTAACTACTTTTATAAGGTTCAAACATAAAAGTCATTTTGTCAACCTTAGTAATATCGGGTTTTGTGTAGCTCTGTACCGATTGTCCTTTAATTGTGCTCTTTTTTATCATTTTTTTGCTCCTCTTTAAGAATAGAAATTATACCAATTTTTTCAGATTTATTAATAAAATTTAATGTGTCTCTTTTGCATGTGTCAAGGTCAATATTTTCATTTTTATGAACAAAGCTAATAATTTCATTAATATCTTTGCCCATCTCAAGGAACTCTAAAATAAAATATCCACTTTTGGTTAAAATAAAATGATCACCAGTTGAAATACAGAAAGCGTAATATCTATTTGATACTTCATCAAATTTAAGGATAATGTTTTCGACAAGGATATATTTTTTCATTTTTATTTCCAACATTGAGGATCGGTTTCAAAATAATCATCCGTTATTGCATATGCCATTGCTCTGCACCCCCTACAAATAGGAATATGTTCACAATTATTACATTTACCCTTTAAGTTTTTAGGATTTCTCATTTCCCAAAGTAAAGGAGAGGTATACCAAATTTTATAAATTGTTTCTTCTAATAAGTTTCCAATTTTAATAGGTAGTCTTCTACAGGGCAAAACATCACCATTTGGCATAATTGTCACTGCATTATTACCTACAGAACAGATTGCACCAATATGGGGATCATCAGGATTTAAAAGACAAAATAACGTTCTATAAAGTAAGAAGCGAGGTTTTAAACAATTTTGAAAATAATTATATGCTTCTGAATATACATTTTTAATTTCTTCAGGTGATAACAACCAGTCTTTCTTATTCTGGCTTTGGCCTTCGGGGATAAAACGGTCAAGAATAAATGTATCAACATTTAAAACTTTAAGTTCTTTTGCAAGGGGAATTACTTCATCTTTATTATGCTTCCCAATGGTCATCATTATACTTATTGTGAATGAATGATCTTTTAATAGTTTTATAATTTTAATCGTTTTGTCAAAAGAACCATCACCACGTATCCTATCATTTGTTTCTTTCAGCCCTTCAAGTGAAAGCTGAATCCTCCTAAGTTTTTTAAATTTTTTGAGCCTATTAATAATTTCTTCATCTATTAAAAATCCATTGGTAAGGATGTCAATCCTGTCGACATTACGTGTTTCTAGGAGTTCAAGTATTGCGAATAGATTTTCCGGATTAGTAAATGGTTCTCCTCCGGTAAGACTAAATGATGCTTTCTTACCCCATTTTTTTGCTGCATCACATAAATGATTCCCAATTTTTATTAATTGATCCAATTTTAAGGAATCATCAAGATAATTATCATGATAACAGTGTTTACAACGCAGATTGCATTCATTTGTTATATGCCACTGGAAATAGAATTCCTCTTCGTATGCTGTTTCAAGCAAATGATTGTTAGACATTATTGTATTGAAAATTAATTTTACAAAAATAGAATAATTATTACAAGACAGAAATCTAAATATAAATACTTTTCAATACCTATAAGTTTTTTATTTTTATTAAAACCACACAGCAGTTTCCCACCTTTGCCTCGCTTTGAACAGGTAAGCAAGTGATCACCCCAAAGGGGAGAATAAGATCAGAATGGGAGGTCTTCCTGGTGATTGGGTTCGTGAAGGCATCTCGACTTCATCTCGGCTCCGCTCGATGAACAGCTCGATGTGACACTCGACTTCGTTTCGACTTCCCTTCGACTACGCTCAGGGCAGGCGCTCAATGAACAGCTCGTTGTGACATCGGGATCGGGGATGTATTGAATATTTTTTTCTTCTTCGGGGTTGATGAAGAGTTCGCGTTTGAATTGGAATGGGCGGCCACGGTGTTTTATATAATTCATCTTTTCAACCGGTTCGCCTTCATCCCAGGTTTGATAGGGATGAGGGTATTTATAAACTCTCACCAAATATTGACCATCTTCATTTTTTATGTTGTCGATGCCCAGATTTTCTTTTACAATTTTGCTGATATAGTTTTCATTATAACGGCCTTTAAAGAATTCTTTATTGATGATTGAAGCAGACATCATGATATGATCTTCACCGGTGTCGTAGAGTAATTCGGTGATGCGGGATTTTATTTCCTGTTCGGCCCAGGGCTGACTGTTTTCCTGAATGATTTTTAAGGCATCGGTTTTTAACAAATCGGGATGAAACCACATACGGCTTTCATGCCCGGTGCTTAATTTGCGTTTGTTGAGGTAATCGAGAAAGGCCGGTATTTCGAATTTGAGATCTTCGAGTATGTCAACATTTACTTTTTCAGGAATTGGGATTTTACGGACCCAATAACGAATATCGTTTTTAGAGGCATAAATGAAATTATCCTCATTGTTGGATAGAAGTATGAACTTGCCAAAGAAATCAATTTCAATGTGGTCCTTTCCCTTTGCATTCATCAAAATTTTATCGGCAGTAGATAGCGCCTTGATTTTCTCAATGATCTGCTTTTTATCCAGGAATGTTTCTTCGGAAATAATAATGAGTTTATTTGCATAAGTAGTATTGAAACTGGCAGAAAGTTCATCATTGCCAACTACGGTCACATTTTGGGTAAAAATCTCTTTGAGGAATTTGGCAAAAGTGGTTTTACCCGTGTGATTTTCCTTTGATACTAAACAAAGTATTGGAAGGATCTGCGTTGGCTTTTGAAATAACAGTTGAATGTAATCAAGACCTAGATTTAATTGTTCACCAAAGATGTGCCGGATAAAATCCAATGTCAATTCGCAATTCCCTTCTTCGGGCTCGTGATCGAATGGTGCATAGATGTTAAAGCAATTGCTGGTGACCTGGTGAAAGTTATTGTGATCGGGGACATTGCAAAAGGATTTATATTTAGGTACATGATCTAAAAAGCTTTTGCTGTGGTCGTCGATAATGGTTCCTTTTAGGCGTCGTTCGAATCTACGCTCGAGGTTATGGAATTTATTTGGGACCTCCACAAATTCGTAATATGAATCGCCTACCCTAAAATAGTCGCGCGCTGCTGCCGGTATGATGACATTCAGTTTTCCGGCTTCCTCATCCCAATTGTATTGAGTTCCATTGTAAACAAATTTTTGATCTTTTATGAACTCAGCGTGGAAGGTATAGAATTCTTCAGGGGAATTGATGTGAAAGTATTTTCGCAATTTATGCGTTGAATGCGATATGTTAAGTTTGAAAAAATACTTTCCGGGTTTGCTGAATAAAGATAAATCTTTGGCCAGTTTCCATTCTTCTGCCTTAAAAGCGATCATGATGTCGTCCAGACCTTTTGGGTGTTCGGGGTGGCAATCGCTTATTATATGGGAGAAATAGATGTTTAAATCGTAATCTTTTAGCAACTCCTGAATGTTATGAGCTGAAGAATAGAAACCGCCGGGGCGTTTGTAGAGGTCGTCGTGGTTTTCAAGGGCTTTTGCAGAAATATCAAGGCAATCACCATCGTATAGAATAATGACATTTTCAACTTTACATTCTGTGATCAGTTCTAATATTTCTGGATGCAAAGTTTTGGTTTTTTTATCACGATAGTGCGTAATTGAAGATAATCCGACCACATCCATGTCATGCATACAACCTTTGAAGGCTTTAAAGAAACCTTCGGTCAGCACCAGGGTTTTAATCGGGGTTTTGTTTTCAAACTTTTCGAGCAGCAGGGGAGGGAAAAAAGGAAAAGTACCGGCTCCTTTTGGGATGTGGTACTTTTTTACTTTCCCGTCTTTATCAGCAACCGGATCCTTGAGCCTTGTGATATAATAGGTTTGTTCGCGATTGTTATTGATGTTTGGTTTAAAAGGCGTCGCCTTGTTGTGATCATACTGTATTGGATGACGATGCAATGAGTAAACCAATATCCGAATGTTGCCATGCTCATCTTCAGAGAAGATATTTTGTGTGTATTTACGGTTCATAAAACCATAAAGCCAGATGCTATTTTGACTGTCATCAATAGCCAGTTCTTTGATTATGCGTTTTGTGTAGTAATGGCCATATGTGTTTTTTGTTTTGCTCATTTATTTGATGGTGGTTTATCAATGTTTTTTTATTCATTTGGCTATGCCGAACTTCGCTTCGCTACGTTTCTTTTGCTTGTCAACCCCTCGACCATGCTCGGGGCAAGTATCAACGAACCAAAGAAAAAGACAGAAAAAACGAAGCTCCCACCACACAAGCCTACCTAATCCCCGCCGTTTTTTCAGGCCAACGCTTTTTTAGAAAATATTTGATCCTGATATTTACGGTTCAAGAAACCATAAAGCCAGATGCTATTCAAGTGGTCGTCGATACCCAGTTCTTCAATGATTCTTTTTGAATAGTAAGCACCGTATTTTGGTTCATCGAGTTTAGCCATTGACCTTCAGTTTTTTCTTTAGATGCCTGATGTCCTGATGGAGTGAATTGATGATAAGTTCGTTAGAGCTGATTTCGGTATCGAGAAAAGCATCTTTTTTGTCATAAACACGAAGGATCAGGTCTATCAATTTTAATTGGAAATTGTGAAAACAAAATATCCGGTATAGGATTTTGAAGTAGGCTAGTTTTGTTCTAAGCTTATTGATATTATCTTGTTTTTTCATCCGTAAATAATTTTAATAAAATAGGTCGGATGGAACTCGCATATGAGATTTTCATCCTTGTTTGCGTTCAACGAACATGCTCGTTTCATGTTGTATAATGTTTAAGCAATAAAAAGTGTTCGATTTATTCGTTCATTTGGCTATGCCGAAATTCGCTTCGCTACGTTTCTTTTGCTTGTCCACCCGCCTGCCATAGTGAGACCAAACAGGGCGGGCAGGAAAGAAATCCTGATATAAATTCAGGTAAGGTTGCCATGTTTACTTTTTGTTAATTAATGGTAGATTCTAATCTTCATTTTGTCTTGATACAAAACGAAGCAAAAAATCAAGGAAGAACGATGCTTCTACGCGCAAGGCCATACCTAATCCCCGCCGTTCTTCCGGGCCAACGCTTTTAAATTGTTTTACTAATGCGAATTACCTTTTTGATAATGGTCGTTAAAAAATGCTTGTAAGTCTTCGGCTTTGTAATAGATTTTGCCCTGTATCCTTGAAAATGGAATGATACCAGTATTGCGGTATGTCTGCAGGGTTCTTTCGGATACCCTCAGCTTTTGACAGGCTTCTTTTTTGTTTAGCCAGGTTTTATTGTTCAGGTTTCCCGGATTTGAGGAATGATTGAAGTTTTCGGAAACAACAGTTTTTAATTCCTCTAAACTCTTAATCAATTTTTTAAAAGTTTCACTTTCGATTGTAATTACTTCCATGATTTAAATTGTTTTGGTTATGCCCTTCACCTTGGGTGTGGATTCATCTTGGCCATCTTGTTCATCTCGTTCATCTCGGCTCCGCTCGATGAACAGTTCGATGAACAGCTCAAGGTGTTTCACGATTTTCATGCAGGGCTTATGAAAATCAAAGCAATTGTAAGAGGAAAAAAAAAGTCCAAGAGCAATAAAATAGTATCATGATACCATTTTATTTGATATGTTTTTGAAATTCAGTGGGTTGGTAAAAACTATTTGTATTTGTCCAGATTTAAGTTTTGAGACCTTTTGGACCTTTTGTCGGGACGGTTGGGATTCAGGTAGGTTCTAAGCGTATTTTTTGATAGCCTTTGACCACTGTTATCCAGAAAGTTATCATATAAAAATTCTACGAGTTTCATATTTGTATCAGTGTTCTTAAACATATCGGATATGTTTGAATTTTCCTTGATATGTTTTCCATCGGAGGAGGTAATTTGACCATTTTCCATCAGATCATAAAATAGGGTGATAAGTAAATTAATTTTGCCGGTCCATCTTAGAACCGGTGTTCCATTTTGTTTGAACTTTATTTTTGAGATGGGTGCCGGGTTACTCTTTAAAATATTTAAAAAGTCGTCCTTGCCTCTATTAGGATTTATCGGATATCGAAAATAATTTTCTGTTTGCTCTTTCAGGTTGTTATCGAGTTCATCGGGGTACAGATATTTAATACAATCGGAATTAGTGATACAATCAATATTTTTAATTAGGTTCTCGGATTGCTCAAAGAATTCAGTAATTAAAGGATCAAAAAGTTTATGATAGAAACGGATGGATTTAATCAGGAACTTTTTCAAGCAAACAGTTATGTAGTATAAGGATCGTTTTTGAGTATCATCTTCCGGAACAAACAGGAAATGACTTACGGCTGAAGATTCACGAAGCAGGAACTCCGCTGTACGGAGATTTTTTAATGCAATAAATTTTAATTGTTCAGGATCTTGTGGAGTATTCAAAAGTTTACATGCCCTGATCTTTATTCTTTCGAATTCATCGATGATTAAACGCAGATAGCATTTAGATTTAAAACAGGGAGGCTGCTCGATATCATTGTCCATTTTATCTCCCAGAAGGTAGTGACTGATTGGAACGATGGTAATAATAGCGGTCCCGGGTTTTTCACCTGATCGGATATTGGCAGAAAAATCGTCTTTGTCCCTATAACCCAATTTGGAAAATTCAATGGTATCAAGGTCTTTGTTTAAGTCAAGATCAGTCACTTTTATAACAACTTCCCGGGTATTGGCATACTCAATTAATCCGGATAATAGATCCCGATCATTAAATTGAGGTTTAAATGGTTGCAGGCGTCCTTGCAAGATATCTCCATAAACTCTAAATTCCTGCTCTTCCTTAATTATAATTGAATTCAAATCTTAAGCTTAAAAGTGATTCAAAAGAATTTTGCTAAAAAAGATAATAGGATAAATTACTTTATACCTCTAAATCAAATTTGTCGCACCTAAAAAGTAAAAATAATTTTAAGACGAGTACTTTTCAGCGATGTGTTCCATGTCCCTTCCGACTTTTTTATCTAGTAATCTGGCATAAATTTTAGTCATTTCCAGGGAACTGTGCCCTAACATTTTTGAAACGCTTTCAATTGGCACATCATTATTAAGTGTGATTGTGGTTGCAAAAGTATATCTGGCTATGTGACTTGTAAGTGTTTTAGTTATGCCACAAATATCTGCAATTTCCTTCAGGTATGCATTCATTTTTTGGTTGGATAGAATTGGTAGAAGTAACCCCTTTTCGATGACTATTGGGTGTTCTTTGTATTCATCCAGGATTGCTTTTGCAACCGGTAAGAGTGGAATATTACTTTGGACATTGGTTTTTTTTCTTTTTATGCTTATCCAGAGTTTATTGTCAACACCAATGATGAGATTTTCAGAAGTCAGTCTTTGTAGGTCAGCATGAGCCAGGCCGGTATAACAGGCGAAAAGGAAACAGTCCTTTACAACCTGAAGTCTATAAATAGTGAACTTCTTATTAATAAGTTTAGATAATTCATGATCTGTTAAGAAATCGCGATCGACTTTCTTCACTGAGAGTTTATAATTTAAAAAAGGATCCTTTGGCAATAAATCACTATAAAGCGCAGTACGGGTAATTTTTTTGAAGTTATTAAGCTGCTTCATTGCAGTATTATGATTACAGCTTTTCTCACTCTTGAGGTAGAATGCGTAAGAGGAAATGAATTCATGATTTACCTTAGAGATTTCCAAATCATCCTTTTTAAATTTAAAAAGAATAAAATCCCTGATGTGCCGGTATGAAGTGAGGTAATTCTGATATGTTCCATAAGCAAATTCATTGCCTACCAATGCCTTTAATTTTTGATTGTGTTCTTGGAAAATTTCCAGAACAGTTTTAGCTTTTGGTTCGAATCCAAGGTACTTATTTTTAAGATTTTCAGCAGTTATCTCAATACCTCCACTGATCATCTTATTGATGTTGGATTGAAACCTGAATTTAACGGAATTAATAAATTCATTAACTAACTTGGCTTCCTGTGAATTTCCTTTAGCTGCGCCCATTTCCTTGCTCCAGTGCTCAGGATTTACAGTGCATTTTAATACGAATTCAGCACTCCTTTTATTGACAGTAATCTTAGCAAATAATGCTGCTTTTCCTGATTTAAGAAGTTTTTTTCTTTTGATGAAAAATAACAGATTGTAAGATGTCCAACGGCCCATGACAGAAATTGTTTAAATGTTTAACTTAATTTAGAAAGTTCAAGCAAAATAAAGCAATGATTATCAGCATCTAAGGTGTATCACTATTGGACTTTTTTGAAAAATTTCAAGTCCAATAGTAAGTCCAACAGCAAGGTATAGAAAAGGGGGTAAAAACGCAGAAGGCTGAAAACAAAAAAGACCTGTAGTTTTGTGATTTACAGGGCTTTGCGTTTTTATTCTATACACTCAAGTGATCGCAGAAGGATTCGAACCTTCGACCCACAGCTTAGAAGGCTGTTGCTCTATCCAACTGAGCTATGCGACCATTTTTCGAGCTGCAAAGATAAAAAAATATCCAATATCAAAAACAGTATTTTCATTTTCTGAATTTTGAAATAACCAACGTTATTTTAATTCTTTATTTCTTATATTTTTATTTGGAAAGTTTCAATCCGGGCAAATCTTCCTCTGTTTTTTAAATTCAGAAGTTTGTATTCATGTGTATTATTTGCCTGATCTATCACCTCGTTAATAGTAACTAATTCATGGTATGTATATTATGGCTTTAAAACAGGATTATAAGTTGTTTTTGGCATTAATTTATCATTAAATTTGAGTTCTGAGATTGAAATACCTTAAAACCACAAATATTAACCTAATAACTTTAATTATGAAAAAATTTATGAATGTCCTGATCGCGTTATTTTTACTGATTTCGTTTTCGTGCAGTACGCAAAAGGACCAATTAACAATTGATTACGAAAAATACACACTCGGTAACGGACTGGACGTTATACTGCATGTTGATCGTTCGGATCCGATCGTATCTTTTTCGGTACAGTACCATGTAGGTTCAAACCGTGAAGTTACCGGTCGAACCGGATTCGCCCATTTATTCGAACACATGATGTTTCAAAAATCGGAAAACGTTGGTGAAGACGAGTACTTTAAATTGATTCAAAGTGCCGGTGGTACATTGAACGGTGGTACAGGTAACGATGCTACTACTTACTTCGAAGTTGTGCCTAAAAATGCGCTGGAAATGGTTCTTTGGATGGAATCTGACCGTATGGGATACATGATCAATACAGTGACCAAAAAAGCATTCAACATTCAGCAGAATGTGGTGCAAAATGAAAAAAGACAATCTGTCGATAATGCTCCTTATGGGCATGCAGGATGGGTAACAGCAAAAAATTTATATCCTGATGGTCATCCTTATAGCTGGACCGTGATAGGGGAAATGGAAGATTTGCTAAATGCTACTGTAGAGGATGTAAAAGAATTCCATGGTCGGTTTTATGTTCCAAATAATGCAACCATTGTAATAGCAGGTGATTTCGATATTGCTCAAACTAAAGAATGGGTTGAGAAATATTTTGGAGAAATCCCTTCAGGAAATAAAGTGGAGGATTCAAAACCACAACCTGTGAAATTGGACAAAATCAAAAAAGTTTATCACGAAGATAATTTTGCCAGAGCTTCGCAATTACGCATGGTATGGCCAACCATCGAAGAGTATACACCTGACTCTTATGCCCTTTCATATCTAGGAAGTTTATTATCTCAGGGTAAAAAAGCTCCTTTCTATACGGTATTGGAGAAAGAGAAGAAGCTAGCCTCTGGCCCGAGGGCATCAAACAGATCTATTGAAATTGCAGGAACCTTTAACGTAATGGTAACTGCCAACAGGGGCGTAAGTTTAAGTGAAGTCGAATCTTCAGTTTTTGAAGCATTTAAAAAGTTTGAAGATGAGGGCTTTACAGAAGGTGATGTGGAAAGGATCAAAGCCAGTTTAGAAACTGACTTTTATAATGGAATGAGCAGCATTCTTGGAAAATCGCGCCAATTAGCTACCTATAATGAATATGCTGGAGATCCTTCTTATTTTAAGAAAGACATCGAAATGTTAAAAGCAGTGACCAAAGATGATATCTTGAGGGTTTACAATAAATACATCAAAGACAAACCATACCTGGCAGTTAGTTTTGTCCCTAAAGGACAGGTTGATATGGTTGCTGAAGGCTCAGTAAAAGCCGATGTTGTAGAAGAAAATATTTTGAACGCCACTCAGGTTGAAATTACGGATGAGGCCGAAGAAGAAATTATCAAAACAAAAACAGCTTTTGATCGTTCTGTTCGCCCTTCATTTGGTCCTGAACCGGCTTTAAACTTACCGGTAGTTTGGCAAGCTAAACTTAGCAATAACATGGAGGTATTTGGTATCGAGCAAAATGAACTGCCATTGGTTCAATTCAATATTATCCTAAAAGGCGGGCATTATCTCGATAAGATTGATAAAGCCGGCACTGCTTCTTTAATGGCCAATCTGATGACGCAAGGAACAAAGAACAAAACCCCGCTTGAATTAGAAGAAGCTATTGATAATTTAGGTGCGTCAATCAATGTATTTGCAGGAGCGGATGGAATGTCTATCAGTGCTAATACGCTTGAAAGAAATTATGATGCCGTTTTGGCCCTGGTCGAAGAGATCTTGCTTGAGCCACGTTGGGATGAGGAAGAATTTGCACTTGCAAAAACAGCCATTCAGAACGGATTGATGAGACAAAAAGCGAATCCAAATTCTTTGGCAAGTCAGGCATTCAATAAGCTTATTTACGGGGATGGGCATATCTTATCGATCGATCGACAGGGAACAGTAGAAACAGTTTCATCGATCACAATTGATGACCTAAAAGATTATTACAATTCCAATATATCACCGAGTGTAGCCTTTTTTACCGTTGCGGGACAAATCAACCAGCAAAAAGTAATGGCATCATTAAGTAAGTTGGCCGAAAAGTGGACCGAAAAAGAGGTTGTTTTTCCTGAATATAGCTTACCGGAGCAACCAAGCGAATCAAAGATATATTTTATCGATGTTCCGGGTGCCAAACAATCGGTTATTAGTATAGGCAACTTAGGGCTTGCTAGAACCGACCCGGATTACTATTTGACCACCGTAATGAATTACAAGCTGGGCGGATCCTTTAATAGCTTTATTAATACAGTTTTACGTGAAGAAAAAGGATTTACCTATGGTGCCCGCAGCAGTTTTAACGGAAGTTTTATACCCGGTACCTTTATAGCATCATCAAGTGTGCGATCAACTGCAACACTTGAGTCGGTCGAAATTTTTAAAAATCTGATGGAAACGTACAAAGATGTGGTTTCGGATGAGGACCTTAGATTTACAAAGGATGCATTAATAAAATCCAATGCAAGGAATTTTGAGACGCTCTGGGCCTTGAATGGAATGTTAAGAGATATGGGAACTTATAATCTTCCGGCCGATTACATCAGAAATGAGGAAAATGCGGTTAAGAATTTAACCCTCGAACAACTCAAGGAATTGGCTGTAAAATACATTCATCCTGATAAAATGTATTATGTTGTAGTAGGGGATGCCGAAACACAATTGAAAGAGTTGGAGAAAGTGGGATTCGGAAAACCTGTTTTATATCAATAGAAAATACGAATGGACAGATAAAAAAAGGACCCGATTTCGGGTCCTTTTTTTATCTTGATATTTCAATACTGCTCTTTCCATAATACTTTTTTCCATCTTTTGTTACTCCTCTGATGATGATATCATATTCGGAACAATGATCAGATGCATAAAATGTAACTTTTTTGAAATCTTTGACTTTTAAGGAGGCATGCCAATGAAGTAAATTTCTGAAATCGGCATCATGACTATTGGCTGTTTCAACTGATTCATAAGTTGGCGGATCAAAATAATATGAATCGGATACGGTAGTATATTCGAAAAATGCAGATTCGGCAGACATTTTTATTCCCCCGAAATTATCGGTATTAGTGGTAATCAAAATAACTCCTTCAATTTGTGTGTTGCCCAATATGAATGGAGTGGTATATATATCAATTTTTTTAATGTCTGCGGGGTCAATCTTCATCAGTTCGTTCACATCAAAAATAGCTATGAAATCAACCATAATTAAGGGATCACTTTGTGCTAATCTTCTATCCGGATCGGTAACCGTTAATGAATATTTTCCACCATCATTTTTAACTTTAACACTTGGAACCAATTCTCTGAAAATAACTTCGAGTGAAGGATTCTCAACATAGTTATCCAAATCAAGGCTAAATTCGGGATTTGAAAAAATAAAAGGTAGATTATCAGTTGGTTTGGCCCGGTTTCCGGTCTCAGTATTAAAGACTTTAGAAGCTTGAGTATTAATGTAAAGTTCCTCAATAAAAGGAATTTGGGTAGAATCAATATCTATTGAAGTTGAATTAAGTGTGGGGTACGATCTTAAAAAATCATGATTTACAAGCAGTTCAAATTCTTGATTATCAGTAATATTATTTTTTTTGACACTTAAATAAACATCATGTAACTCAGTTAATTTATTGAGAGAGAAAATAAAAAAACCATCTTTATCAGTTTTATACATATGAACTTGAGGATTATTTTTGAATACAGAAGCATATACTTCTGCATTAGCAGTAGGCATTCTTGTTTCTTTGTTTATCACGAACCCACTTAGTGAAACATCTCTTATTTCAGGAATCCATTCAAGATTGTATTTAAATTTTGTCAAATTATTTCTAAAAACAACATCGTTTGCAAGTTTGCTATTATATGCAACTAATAGCGCATCTAATTCTTTAGTTTCTGCATTTATTCCACTATTTGAGCTCAGGTATGAATTTAACAGGACAGGGTTTTCGATGATTTGTCTTGGCATTTTATCATTATAACCGTTTATGGTACCTTTTTTTGCTACAGTGATTGATAAGTCGATAAATTCTTCACTTTTCACGGTCGGTTCAATTTCCAATTCAATCTTTTCGCGTCGCTTATAGCTTTGTTTGTCGGGCGTAATTTTAATTGCGATAGGATTTTCGAAGAGTTTAAGATGACAATAAATACTTAATATTTCATCTTTATGGTTTCTCAGTATAAAATAATTAAATCCCGGATCAAAGGAGCTAGTCGGAATCGATAAATGCGTTTCATGATTTTGTAAATAAATTTGCTGTTCAGTTTTTTTATTTAAATGAGAGGATAATAATTCCAGCTTAAGTTCCTGATTTAATGCTTGCCGGCTAATGATTTGCAGATCTATTTGATCTGAAAAATTGCTTTTTAAAACATTCATTACTATTCCTTCATTTGAGGCTTTGGGTAGTTTAGTAAGCAATGTATCCTGAATATTAAACGTGTGGAGTGTGTACTGCTTGTTTTCAGTAGGGATAAACTGCATGAGTCCCAGTCCGTTATTGATTGATACATCGGAAACCCTGTTTTGATTTTCATCTGTTAACCAGGCGGTTAAAGTTTTGTTCTCATCTCTTTGACCAAAATTTATTGCTATTCTATTGGTCAAATTATTCATGATCAGGCCAAATTCAGGAAAGATTTCAATTCCTTTATATTCCGAAATCTCTTTGGATAATTTGATAGCGGGGTTTATGATGGTAATGACTTGAGTGAAAAATGTTTCGGGTAAACTGTTTCGTTGATATTGCGTATATGCCCTTATAAAATAATTTCCTGAATTCAGTTCTTGTGGAATGATAAACATTCCAGAAACCATCCCATTTATAATTTTGAACTTTTTTCTTACATAGGATTGATTAGAGGCATTGAAAAGTTCGACATATAAAATATTACTAAGTTGATTATTTGGAACATCTAATGCGATGAATCCTTGTGCTTTAAACCATACTTTTTCACCACTGATATAAATATCCCTATCTGTTGTCAAAACAATGTTTTCAGTCAAATTATTGGTCAGTCTGCTAAAATCTGATTGAGGATAAGCATTGGATAGCCATCCCAAAAAAACGAAATATATGATAAAAATCTTTTTCATTCAATTATTTAATTTTTCCATCCGGAGTATTTAACAATGAATTGTCATCCCAAAAAGCTGGTCTAACCGGAACTCCTCCTTTTACTCGACAATCAACGCATTCCGCATCAACAAGAATGGGATTTGTGTTTTCAGGATTTGGATCAACAGCAAGTATAACTGGCCAGTATCGCGAAGGCAATGCTTGTACTCTCTGCATTACGTTAAAAATATTATCAGCTGTAAGTACGCTGCATTCGCCCCAGTCGGACGGAATATAAAAACCTATCGGTCTATTAACCAATAGAGGTTTGCTTTCATTAACTCCTGCAGTCAGAAAGTAACCTAAAACAGGTTCCTCAGGATCATCAACATTTTGCACATTTCCTAATATCTGAAATGGCTGTGTGGTATATAATGAATTTTCAATATCGTTTTGCTTTTGTAAACTATTTAAAAATATATATGCATTCTCAGAAATTGTGTATTGTTTCACCTGTAATGCATATTTGAAATTTAATTTTTCACTATTTGGAACAAAATTGATCACAAACCTATTTAATTTGGGGATTTTAAGATTTTTGGTGGTATAACTGAAACGTTCATCTATTTGTCTTGAATTCCAGCAAATAAATAGCGTATCCGGATGAAGAAAGAATTCAAACCCATTTTTCCCCGGAAGGTTTTTACCCCAGTAAATTGAGTGCGCAAAATAATAGGAAGTATACTGATACGTTTCGGTCAGTTCCCAGTAATAATAATTCAATGCTTCGCTGGTTGTTTTTGTGCTCAGATAAAATTGATACCCGTATTCATCTTCCTCATCTGATGCTCCTGTATGTTTTACCCATTCAGCATTTAACTTTTCAACTTCAATCGGGTTTTTAAGTTCTTCAAATGAAGATTCATAGGATTTTCCGTTTGCTATGATTGAAATTTTATATTTTCGCCCAATAATTCCCTGGAGCCCATTTATGGCAGTCTGATATTTACCAGAACTTGTTTCAAGAAGTAATTCACTATTGCCAAAATCATCGCTAAGCACAACTTGAGCATTTGATAAGGGATTGAAACTATTTTCCTCGATCGAAGAACTGGTTGATAAATTAATGGTATATGGTCCTGGTTCATTGGTGATTTTACCATCAATGACCAGTAGATTTTCGTAAGCAGGATTCAATTCAGGCCAATATTTTTCACTACATGAGAGCCCCAACCCTAAAGCAATGATTAAAAATATAATCAATAGTTTGTTTCTGCCTGATTTTCTAATTTGCATAATTCCCAAGTTTGAAATTATAAGTTAATGATACGATAGGACTTCCAAAAATGGATAATTTATATCCGTTGATTTTACCTTCTTCATATCTGAAATATACCGAATATGCATTATTTCGTCCGGTAAGATTATATACTGAGAAAGTCCAGGAACCATGAGCAAGTTTATTTTTCTTTAAATTGCCTTCTATCGAAACCGAAAGATCAACCCTGAAGTAATCAGGAATTCGATATTCATTGCGTTTGGAATAATGTAGTGTTTTAAATCCATTTTGATAATATATCGCAGTTGGGTATGTAATCGGTCTTCCTATAGAATAAACAACATTGCCTGAAACACTTAATCGTCTTTTAATACGATAACTGGCAACCAGATTTAAAGCATGTGGTTTATCATAGTTTGATGGATATGAATAACCAAAATTGATCTTGTTTTCAGGAAATTCACTGTCAACTTTCACACTGGTTTTCGAATAAGTATAATTAAACCAACCATTTAATTTTCCGGTGTTCTTCTTAAGCATAAATTCGACTCCATACGCATCCATTTTGCCTTGTAGCGTTGATTGCTCCGAAAATTCGTTCATGATCAGGTTTGCCCCATCTTTAATTTCTACAATGTTTTTAGCATTTTTATAATATCCTTCGATTGAAAGATCGTAAGTGTGGCCTCCCCAATAAGTATTAAAATATAATCCTGCGGCATACTGATCGCCAACAATAGGTTTGGTATTATAATCAGAAAGTTTCCACTTATAATCAGGAGATATGGCGATGCTGTTTGATAACATATAGATGTATTGATGCTGTCGGTTATAGGAAAGTTTTATTGAAAAATCATTACTGAACATGTAATTTGCTGCAATTCTATAATCTAAACCTCCATAGGATTTTATGATTTCATTATTCTTAAAATGTAGTGTGTCAATAATGTTTGCACTAATTTTTGGTAAATTATCGAGATATACGTTTACATCCTGGGCTCCTATATATGCAAATAAATTGTAACGTAGCCCTGCACTCACCGATAATTTAGGAGATAATGTCCATTCATCGCTAAAAAATAAGGCAGATTCGATTCCTTTCTCTTTTCCCAGGTCCTTCGAATCAATTAAACTTTCCAAACTCAACGGTTCGTATTTCCCTCTGTAAACCTGATAAAGGATACTATTTAATCCAAAATTGATTTTATGATCCTTAATATTATTGATGTTAAAACTGGATTTTATCTCCGTATGTTCTAATTTATTTGAATGGGTATAAGAAGCAACGGCAATATCCTTACTTTCTTCCGAAAAATTATAAATACTGTGTACAAAACTTAAATCATGACTGTTAACATTGTTAAATATGTGTTTCCAAACCAACGAGGAGCCAATATTCTTATAATTATAATTCGTTCTCTTTGCAAGATCCATTTGATCATAACTATAATATGAAAATAGATTGATTTGATTCTTATTCCCTAAATTGAATGTGAAATTTGCGATTGCATCACCAAAATTTGCGGAGCTTTCTTTTATGTCAGGGTTTTTTGCTAATTTAAGTAACCAGTCTGAATAAGTCGATCTTAACCCAATAATGAAACTACTCGTATTCTTTTTAATTGGGCCTTCAAATAAAACCCTGCCGGTTATAGGGCTAATCCCGCCACTTGCCGTATATCTTTCTTTGTTACCTTGTTTTGCTGTAATTTCAAAAATAGAAGATAAACGCCCGCCAAATTTAACAGGGATGTTGCTCTTATAAAGTGTAAACTCATCAATCACATCCGAATTAAATGAAGAGAAAAATCCTGCTAAATGGGAGGTGTTATAGATGGGTAAATTATTTATGTAAAATAAATTTTGATCCGTAGGACTACCCCTGACGTTAAACCCTGATGAGCCTTCTCCAACTGTTTGTATTCCAGGTAGTAATAAAGCAACCTTTATGATATCCTTTTCACCCATTACAAGCGGGATTTCTTTTATGCTTTTTGTGGTTATTTTTTCAATACCCATTTCGGTACCTTTGACCTTATCATATTTATTTGCACTGATTACGGCTTCATTTAGAAGAATGGCTTCATCTTCCAGAAACAGCTCAAATGATCCATCCGATAATACGTTGACTTCAATTTTTTCTTTTTTGCTGCCTATATAGCTTACTGTCATATTGTGTTTCCCTTTATCTATCTGGAAACTAAAATGTCCTTCATCATCAGTAACCGCACCGAAACTTAAGTCTGATAATGCAATAGTTGCCCCTGAAATTGGTTTTTTTGAAATGGCATCTTTAATATATCCACTCACCACAGCTTTGCTTTTATTAAGACCTTGTTTCTTAGATCCAACGGTTATTTCTTTAGCTATGAATTCATCATTTGTTTGGATAAAATTTGATTTTACTTGCACTTCATCTACTAACTTTAGGTTGCTTTGATCATCATTAAAGTCTTTGAAAAAATCAGAAATCATAGTGGTGATAATTGACTCTTTTGAAATAAAAACGTTATTGTATTTATCAATGGCAATTTGATAGCCAAATTTATTGAGATGATCAGCTAAAAGTGAACTCAACAGCATATTTTCCGAAATGTGCACTGTCAATGAAGGAAATTCCGCAATTTTGTAGTAAATCTTTATCTGTAATTCAAGTTCTGCTTTTTGAACAAAAGCTTCCCAAGACAAATTATTATAGTCTTTTGTTACTATTACGTCTCTACTTTGAGAAAAGATTGGGCAATTTGCAAAAAATGCAAAGAAGATTATACTAAACAGCTTTAAAAAATATATTTTATTCGTTGGAAAGGTCATCACAAATTTTAAACAGGGTGAAGTATTCGATAATAGATGCGGTTTTTAAATTGATTTTGTTTCTTCTTATGAAACGTCCTATTTCTTTTTTATCGGATTTAAAATAACTTAAAAGGGTTCGTTTATTTGATATTTTAACAAGTCTATCCTCTGTGAGAATAAAAATAGATTTTTCAGGATCATCGTAATAACCATTAGGAGCATTATAATCAATCACGCGCTTATAGGTAACGTGATGCTTTATAAGAGCTTTAAAACGACCGTTATATACCTGCTCATAAATACCTTTAATATTTTCCTTTGTAAAAGATGTTATGTTAATAAAGAAATGATCCTCAATCCATAATGAATCAATTAACTCTTGATCAAGAACAATATTTTTGGTATTGCCATCAGGATAAATAATATTTGCAATTAATTCATCATTTTCAATGTTATATAAAATATTTTGGTCCGAAAATTCGGTTCCTTTAATAAATAATTTACTCTTTCTCCAAAGCTTGTCATTTTGAAAATATGGCGATCCATTGGCATTGGCATTCAGTGGGCGATAAAGTTTGCCATTAACAAGCAGGTCGTTAAGCCTGTAAATGTTATCAGTATGAATTTTTAGATTTATGAGGATGATATCATTTTTCGAATTCGTTTGAAGATAAGATTTGAATGGAAATAGAACACAAATTATAACAATAAAAAATAACTTGAATAATAATCTTCTTGTCATCGATGGGTCAGCTTGGTGGTTAGTTAAATATGGTCAAATATAAATATAAAAAATGATCTAAAATATGGTCTTAGATAATATCAATATAAATATAAATAATGATAAGAGTAGAATATGTTATAAAAATCTACTATTTAACGAAAAAACATTTCGATATCTTATAGATTGAAATAGATATAGCAGATATTTATAAACAAAATCTAAGATAAGGCGTAAATTTTAATGCTTTTCTTTATCAAATTCATTAAAAGATTACTTGTTCTTAAATTGTTGAGCTGAAATTAATGCGATAATTATTTAATATCTTCTATTACTGAATCTGAGATGCCTGAAATTTTTTCCAAAATTTTTTCCAATGCACCGTATAGCTTATCTCTGCGATCCCTATATAATTCAAGGCGCAATGAATCTTCTTCGGCGAGAAAATTTTTTCTGTCAAGTTCACTTGCAGCTTCTGCAAGTAAGAAAAAATTCAAAACATCGATTTGTTCAGGTGTTAATTTCTCAAAATTATTAGTAACTACTTTTTTGCCCATTTCCTCGTAATAAACACCACTAGAAGTACGAACCAAATCTGCAATAAGATCTTCAGTGAAACTAAATAAAGTTCTTTGTACTTTTTTATTAATTACTCTACGAATAGATTTAACTTTTGCATCAACATCTTCAGTAACTTTAGCTAAATTGAGTTCTTGAATAAGTATAGATTCATCATCGACATTGCAATTAATATTGAATGCAAATAAATTACCACATAATAGCATAAAAATAAGTAGAATAGCGTTTTTCATTGAGTTTTTTTTTGTTTATCGGGTAAAAATAATTTTAAAAATGAACAAATCAAAAAAATCATCATAATTTATGATAATTTTAATCTTCTCATACTTCATTCTTGTATATACGTAGCTAAATAATTTCGATTTATATATTATTTATAAGTAGGTCAAACGCTGCTTTATTTATTTCTTAGATTTGACCAAAACCTAAACAGTATTATTATGAAGAATAAAAATTTAATTAGTGCTATCATTCTTTTCTTGTTTCTTCCAATCTATATTATTGCCCAAACGGAGCAAGTTGACCTGAATATCGTTTATCAAATTAAGCAAGAAGGAAAGGCGAATTCAAAAATTGAAGACCTGTCGTTTTGGATGACGGATTTTCTGGGACCTAGATTGACAGCCTCTAAAGCCAAACTCAATGCAAATGTTTGGGTTAAAAATAAAATGATCGAATATGGCTTCGAAAATGTTATGATTGATGAAGTTAGGGCTTTTGATAGAGGAGGTTGGGATAATATCAGAACATATGTTGCAATGACTGCGCCATATTATGCTAATTTTTCTGCCACTCCAATTGCATGGACCGGCAGTACAACTGGTGAAATAAGCGGAGAAGCAGTCTTAATAGATGTTAAAGATGAGAAAGATTTAGAAAAATATAAGGGACAGCTTAAGGGTAAAATAATTCTGATGCCATCAACTGAGACTTATGAATTAAGTTTTGAACCGCTTGCGACAAGGTATACTGAGTCTGATTTATTAAAGATTCAGGAGGAAAGTACAGAAGCCCGAAGGAGAAGAGGCAATTTCAATATGGAGGATTATATGAAAATGAGGCTACTCCGACAAAAAATATCTGAGTTTTTAATCAGTGAAGGAGCTGCTGTCATTTTGAATGGATCTGGTGAGTTTAATGTACCACGATCAAGTGGTGCCAATTACAAAAGTGGCGATCCACAACCAATTCCTCAAGTAAATCTACCAATTGAAGCACATGGGCGCATCACAAGGTTACTACAGCATAAAGTTGCGGTTAAACTGGAAATTGATATACAAAACGAGTTTAGTACTAGTCCGCAAGTAACCAACGTAATGGGCGAAATAATAGGAACTGATCCAAAATTAAAAGATGAAATTGTTTTAATTGGCGGGCATTTTGATTCATGGCACGGGGGAACCGGTGCTGCTGATAATGCATCTGGTTGTATCGTAATGATGGAAGCAATGCGTATTTTGAAAGCACTTGATGTAAAACCTAAACGTACCATCCGTATTGCATTATGGGGAGGAGAGGAACAAGGATTGCATGGATCAAGAGGTTATGTTGAAAAATACATACGTGATCCAAAAAGTAATAAATTGAAATCCGGTTTTGAAAAATTTGATGTTTATTTTAATATGGATAATGGTACAGGTAAGTTCAGAGGTATTTATTTACAACAAAACGAAATGGTTCGACCCATTTTTGAAGCATGGATGAAACCATTTAATCCTATGGGAATGAGCATAATTGCAATAGGAAATACAGGCGGTACCGACCATCAATCATTCGATCCTTTAGGGTTGCCTGCATTTCAGTTTATTCAAGACGAAATCGAATATGATAGGGGTTATCATACCAATATGGATACTTACGAACGATTAGTGATGGGTGATTTAACACATAATGCAATTGTAGTTGCATCATTTATATATAATGCAGCGATGAGAGATAATCAATTGCCGCGTAAGCCATATAAAGCTCCGGCTGAAGGTGAACGAAGAATGTTCTAGTTGATAATGTTTTAAACAAAAAACGCTGCCTAGTTCAAGGGCAGCGTTTTTTTTCTTCATGAAACAAGACTACACTAGAAAGGTAATTGTTAAATGTTGATGTCATTTCTATTGCCAATTATGTATCCGATAACTGTTTGGGATTTCAATCCTACTCTAAATTACCTTTTTATCTATTCATACTTTTATAATCAGATCAAGAATTGTACAAGTTGTGTAAGATGCTGAATAGTAGTTTGATAAATTAAATGTACTTATTAAAAATGGACAACTTTAAGAACATATTCCTAAAATGGGAATAATGAGTGTAGTAATTTTAGCTGATTTCAATACAACAAAAATTGAAGAGAAGTTGTAAACCCTATACCACTGATGTCAGAAAATTATTTATCCGGTTCTATCGAAAAAAAAATAAGTACGAAAAATGATCACCAATCTCTTGAGAAAATTTTATATAAAATGGTATAATTGGCCTTCTTTCGTTTTTTTTTTTGATAAAACGTAATTCTATAAAAATAAGTTAAATCGGATGGGTTCTTACCAGATCATTATTTTTACAGGTTTAAGTACCTTTTATTTCTAACAATCTTTATTATTAAATTTTATTTAATATTTTTTGATAGCAATTATCTTTCAATTCTGTAAAGTATCAGATTATCAGTGTTGTGTGTGGTAATTACTTGTTCATATTTTATTTTTTTTAAAAAAATAATTTACTGCTAATTTGAATAATTTTGAGATGCGAATATGAATGTTTTTTAGTGTATAAAAAATGTAATTTCGTTTCGGTTTTTATATAGGTTTTAAAATTTTAATAAAGCAGAAAATTAACATAGAAATAACTATTTAAAGATATAATATTATGAATGAAATTTCACAGATGGATTACGAACCTCCCCTTGTGGAGGATTTATCTTCAATTGAAGTAATCCTTGAAACCACAACCTCAGAAGATTTATTATTCGGTAAAACCGAAATTTCTCCTTCCGATTTCAAAGTTACCAGCCCCGAAGCAGTAAAATTTCGCGAAACATTCTTCCCTCAAGCAACCGAAAAACAATGGAGCAGTTGGAGATGGCAAATCCAAAACAGTTATACAAATTTCAAAAAGCTTTCTGAATTGTTTGATATCAGCAATATAGATGATTTCGATTTTTTATCAAAATCAAGAAAATTGCCACTAAGGATAACACCATATTATGCAAGCCTTTTATATGGTAAACCAAAGGGTTATGCCTTAAACAAGGCGGTAGTTCCCAATAAGCTCGAACTCATTACTTCACCCGGTGAAGAGAGTGATCCCTTGCACGAGGATTCTATGTGTCCGGTTGAAAACCTGATACATCGTTATCCAGACAGGGTTTTAATGCTATCTACAGGATTTTGTTCTGTTTATTGCCGATATTGTACGCGCTCGCATATGATATCAAAAGATAAGAAGCATTTTGGTGTGAAAGCTTGGGAAACATCAATTGAATATATCCGCAACAATCCAAATGTCAGGGACGTCATTCTTTCAGGAGGTGATCCACTAACATTACCAGATCGGCATCTTGAGTTTCTATTATCATCATTGAGGGCAATACCGCATCTGGATATTATTCGTATCGGTACGAAAGTTCCGGTTGTTATGCCTCAAAGAATTACGACCAAGCTGGTGAAAATGTTGAAGAAATTTCATCCGCTATACATGAGCATTCATTTCACCCATCCTGATGAAATTACCCCTGAAGTTACTGAGGCTTGCAATCGTATTGCTGATGCAGGAATTGTTATGGGGAGCCAGACGGTTCTGCTTAAAGATGTGAACGATAATGTTGACACGATGAAAGAACTCATGCATAAACTCTTAAAAGTCAGGGTGAGGCCTTATTATATTTATCAATGCGATCCTATTCCGGGTTCATCACATTTCAGAACACCGGTTTCAAAAGGTCTTGAAATTATTAAAGGATTACGAGGATTTACAAGTGGTTATGCCATTCCGCATTATGTTATCGATGCTCCCGGCGGAGGTGGTAAAATACCTATCCTTCCCGAATATTATCAGGGCAGGGAAGGAGATAATGTCGTCTTGAAAAATTTTGAAGGAAAGACCTTTAAATACTACGATCCCATAAAATAATGGCCATGTTTAAAATCAGGAAGATTACAGACGCTTATCTTCCATCAAATGCTGCTTCAATTGAACAGGTATTCAGCATCTTGAGAATGCATTTCCCTTCGGTAAAGGAAGGAAAAGTAAATGAAATTCTCGAACAGATGAAAGACCCCTTAAAATTTAAGTTTGCATCTATTTTATTCGTTGCCGAAGATGGCAGGTCAAATGTTAAAGGATTTGCCATCATGTTTTTTATGCCCGATAAAAATTTTTGTTTCCTGGACTACATTGCAGTTAAACCAGGTAAGACTTCATCGGGGGTTGGCGGTGCAATTTACGAAAGGTTAAGAGAAGAGGCACAAATGCTGAAATCTATCGGAATCTTTATGGAATGCTTACCGGATGATGAAAAACTTTGTAAGGATAAGAGTTTCATAAAACAAAATAAAGGTAGGCTGGCATTCTATGAAAGATATGGAGCCAGACCGATAATAGGTACAAAATATGAAACCTTAGTCGATACAGAAACTGACGATTGCCCACCATATCTAGTTTATGATGATTTGGGTAATGATATCCGGATTTCATCTGTTCAGATGAAAAAAATAATCCGAGCTATATTAGAGCGGAAATATCCTGATTATTGTCCCGAAGATTATATTAAAATGGTATTGTCTTCGGTAAAGGACGATCCCGTTAAACTAAGGGATTTTAAATATATCATTAAGGAACGCCCTTATGAAAAAAAACACGCCGTAAAAGATGAGATCGCACTGATCATTAACGACAAACATGATATTCACCATATTAAAGAGGTGGGCTATATTGAATCACCCATACGGATACGAAGTATTTTAAAGGAAATTGAAAAATTAAATGTATTTAAAACAAAACCAACAAGAGGATTTCCTGATAAACATATTACGGATGTGCACGACGCCAAATATTTTAATTATATAAAAACAGTTTGCGACAAATTGCCTGAAGGGAAATCTATTTATCCTTATGTTTTCCCTGTTCGTAATGCAACACGACCACCACATGATTATTCGGTACTTGCAGGTTATTATTGTATGGATACTTTTACACCAATTAATAAAAATGCATATTTAGCAGCCCGTTCGGGAGTGAACTGTGCTTTGACCGGAGCTGAATTATTATTGGAAGGATATCATACAGTTTATGCATTGATCAGACCTCCTGGCCATCATGCGGAAAGAAGTGTTTTTGGAGGTTTTTGCTATTTTAACAATGCTTCAATCGCTGCTAATTTCCTGTCAAAATATGGCAAAGTGGCAATTTTAGACATTGATTATCATCATGGCAACGGTCATCAGCAAATATTTTATGATCGTAAGGATGTCCTAACCATTTCCATTCATGGGAATCCTTCCTTTGCATATCCTTATTTTACAGGTTTTGCGGATGAAAAAGGTGAGGGGATTGGTGAAGGATTTAATATAAATCATCCTTTGAAAGAACTATTGTCAGGAGAGGAATACTTACATCATTTGAAAAAAGCGATCAAAGAAATCATTTCATTCATACCTGCATATTTAATTGTCAGCCTTGGTTTTGACCCGGCAAAAGGTGATCCGACTGGCACCTGGTCGCTTACAGCCACCGACTTCAAAAATAATGGAACTGAATTGGGTAAATTACCGTTTCCAATGTTGTTCGCTCAGGAAGGCGGGTATAAAAACCGCTCACTCGGAATTAATGCACGCAATTTTTTTGAAGGATATTTGTCAACAAGAATTAATAATGGAAAATGAAAATAGGACTTACTTACGACCTTAGATCCGATTATTTAAAGCAAGGTTATACCTTAGAAGAAACTGCCGAATTCGATAAGGAAAGCACCATTGAAGGAATTGAGCAAGCGATTCAAAATGCCGGCCACCAAACCGAGCGAATCGGTCATGCTATTAGTTTAATGAACGCAATGCTTGTTGGTAAAAGATGGGATATGGTTTTCAATATTGCTGAAGGGCTTTATGGTGAAGGACGTGAATCCTTAGTTCCTGCCTTGCTTGATGCTCATAAAATTCCGTATGTTTTTTCAGGACCTGTAACATTAGGTGTTTCATTAAATAAGGCCTTTGCTAAACAAATTGTTCGCGATAGTGGCGTAAATACACCTTTATTCCATGTTGTTTCTCAAATTTCTGATTTAAAAAAGCTTAATCTTGAATATCCACTTTTTGCTAAACCTATTTCTGAAGGAACTGGTAAAGGTATTGATTCAAAATCAGTGATCAATTCAAAAGCCGAATTAGAAATGGTTTGTGTTCATTTGCTTCGAACTTTTAACCAGCCGGTTTTGGTAGAGGAATACCTGCCGGGAAGGGAATTTACGGTTGGGGTGCTTGGTTGTGGTGAAGATGCTTACGTACCGGGAGCAATGGAAATCGTGTATCGGGAAAATATACAAGAGGTATATTCATACGACACTAAAGAAAATTATGAAGATCTTGTTGATTATATTGCTGTTGAAGGAGAAATGCTTGAACAATGCAAATTGGTGGCTCTTGCGGCATGGAGATCGTTGAATTGTTTGGATGGTGGAAGGGTTGATGTCAAGATCGATCGTTTTGGTAAGGTGAGTTTTATCGAAGTAAATCCTTTGGCAGGACTTAATCCTGTAACCTCCGATTTGCCCATTCTTTGTCGCTTGAATGGAATTTCATATCAGGAAATAATAGATGAAATATTAGATTCGGCCATAAAAAGAAATTTTCATAAATGAAACGAGCCATGAGAGATATTCTCACACATGCGAATCGTTATCAATGGCGAGTTCCCTGTCTGCCGACAGGCAGGCATCTGGCAAATAAAAGACAAATTATAAACAGATGAAAAAGAAAATCGTAATAGTTCATAATCAGGTTTTAACCAACAACCCTGATGAAGTGGACGTCATCAGTCAAAGAAATTTGGTTAAGAGAGCGTGTGAAAATCTGAATAGTGAAGTTGCATGCCTCACAGTCGGTAATGATCTGATGGACGATTTGTTAAAAGTAAAAGATGAGGAGGCTGATGTGGTTTTTAATTTGGTGGAAGCAACCTGGGGAAAAGGAGAGCTTATTTATTTTGCACCAGCCATCTTAAATTCATTTAAAATCCCTTATACAGGTGTTCCGTTGGATGCACTATTTGTTACGACCAATAAAGTTTTGGCAAAAAAAATGATGCGCTTTAACCAGTTGCCAACGGCTGATTTTTTTGCTATCAATGAGCATAATAAATTAAATCCGGAAAAAACCTATATCGCAAAGCCTATATGGGAAGAAGCATCGGTAGGTATTTCCGAAGATTTTATTTTTAAAGTTGCTGAAAAAGAGAAATTTGAAAAGGTCAAAAAATTCCCGGATTCTCATTATTTTATTGAAGAGTTTATTGAAGGAAGAGAATTTAATGTAAGTATTTTAGCAAGTAAAACCGGAGCCGAGGTTTTACCTCCTGCCGAAATTGTTTTTGATAAATTCTTTAACGACAAACACAAAATTGTTGGTTATAAAGCCAAGTGGGATGAGAGTAGCGAAGAATACAAACAAACGAACCGTGCTTTCGGAACTTTGGAAAACAATCCAAAGCTTAAGTCTGAGCTCATCGAAATTTGCCAAAAATCATGGACGGCTTTTAACTTAAAAGGCTATGCCCGGGTAGATTTTAGAGTAGATCAGAATGAAAATATATTTATACTCGAAATAAATGGAAATCCTTGCATCGCTCCCGATAGTGGTTTTGTTGCGGCGAATGACTATGCCGGATATACGATTGAAATGATGATTAGCAGGATTTTAAATGATTTAAACTGAGATTATGGAATTTAGAAGGGAATTGAAAGAAAGCGATATTAACGATTTGCGCGGAATACTAGTATCTACCGGTTTTTTTTATGATTTTGAAGTAGAAGTTGCACTGGAATTGGCACAAGAGAATTTAACTAAAGGTGAAGAAAAGAGTGGATATATTTTTATCATTGTAGAACATGACAATAGGGTGCTTGCCTACGCTTGTTACGGGAAGAATACCTGTACATTTCATAGTTACGATTTATACTGGATGGTCGTTCACCAGGATGAAAAAGGAAAAGGAATTGGAAAAATGATGCTTAAAATGGTTGACGAGGATGTAGCCCGATTAGGGGGCAAAAATATCTGGATTGAGACATCCTCACGACAGCTTTATGAGCCAACAAGGGCCTTTTATGAAAATACTGATTGTGAGAAAGTCGCTGAGTTACCTGATTATTATGGAGTAAACGATAGTAAAGTAGTATATCTAAGGAAAGTGTGAATTCTCCAACTTGTTTCTTACCAATCAAATTCTGATTTTCTATTCTATTAAGTTCTAGAATCCGTATACTTTCCTGTCATTCAGTGGCATAACGGGCCGATAATTATTGTTTAATATTTTCGAAAATTTATCCACCTGCGCTTTTGAAGCCTGAAGTGGGGTTTTTAAAACATACCAGCTCACAATTTCCGAACATGGTGGTGTGGTCAAAGAACCGGAATAATAATAATAGCTTAATTCAGCCGGATACAGCTTACTCAAATCAATGGACTTATCGGAAGTGAATTCCCCTTTGCTTACCGGGAAATTATTTAAATATTCTGTTAAGAGCGGATCTTCTTCACCTTCTTCATACATGATTCCGAGCACCACATAATCTGTATCCGAATGCCTGTGAACAAAATGGACCTCGATGGGGTAATGATACCCATTAATGGTATGTTCACTCAAGGCATGAAAATGAAATTGCTCTAACTCATATTCTTTATTTCCAATGAGCAGGATGTTATCTCCCGAGGTGTTAAATTGTACCGTATGTCCATTATTAATAATATCAGTTTTAGATGACTTGTAAATAATATTAAGTGGACTTAATCCACCTATTTCCTCTATAGTACTCGTGACAATATTAATCGGCGATTGAGCTACTCCACCGCAGGCTGTAAAACCATCGCACAAATTTTTCCAATTTTCCGGACCACTTTCTCCAGCGGCATGCGACCAATGGACTTCATTGCAATCTGTTTTAATTCCAGCACTTGTTTGGTGTGTTTCTGAATCTGAGGTTTTTTCTGTTTTGACTGAATAATTACACGAGAATAAAACTACGGTAAATGCAATTGATAAGAAGCTATATTTAAATATCTTTTTCATTTTTTGGGATTGGATTAACATTTAAGGAATGAAAATATAACAAAATTTACAATATGCAAAGTATTAATTCGTATTGTGAAATTCAGCTACTTTAGTTTGATATACTTTCTGAGGTTTGAATTTAGTATTTGAACTAATTCTGCTTCTTTATCAGCACTCGTTTCGGTGAATAGAAAACCAAAAATCGGATATCCTTTCATATTCACTTTTCTTAAATCCAAAGGCTTATCAAAATCTTTCAATAAAAGATCGTAATTAAAGAATTCAATTTCATCTGCACTATATCCCGAAGTATTATCCAGAACTACAATACTGTACTTTTTGCCTTTTCTTGTTTTAAAGATGGAATCCCAATCAGGCTTTTTACCTTTCAAAAAGTACTCATAAGAATTGAACCCATAAGCAAACCAGGATAGATCTCCTGTTGTGCACCATCCTCCAAATCGCAAAGGATTAACTTCAATGGGATTGATATTTCCATCATTGTCAATTCTAATTTCAATATGGGCAGGGAAATTTTTTAGATTTGTTTTCGCACTGATCAGTTTCAAAAATTCTTCAGATTTATCTTTTAAAGATTCGATAATTTCTTTTGATGAACTGTAAATTCGATCGCTTAAATCATCGTTTGATGAAAAAATATGATGAAAAATATTGAGTATAATCGGCTCGCCATGATGATCAAAGTAACAATCGATGGCATATTCTTCACCACCAATTATTTCTTCAATGATAAATTCGGAAACATCCACAACTTCTTTCGGATAAGAGCCTTTGATCTTTTCAATATCCAATTCAATTTTATCAATGGTTTGATTCCATTCGTCGAACGAGTCAACTTTGTATACCCCAACACTAAAAAATCCAACCGCCGGTTTAAGGATGAAAGGAAATTTAAAGTCATCACTTTTGAATTGCTTAAGTTCTTCAAATTTTATTCCTTTAAAGAAGTAGTTTGGATATGCGTCCTTTAATAGTTCTCTAAACCTTATTTTGTTTTTAAAAAGATTAATTTGATTCGGGAGATTCGTAAATCCAAGATTCTTTTCGATCCAACTAATTGCATTTTCTGAGATGGAAAGCAATAAACTATTTGCATCGGTTTTAAAGTTGTTAATTGCATCCTCTTCTGAAATCCAGTTTAGGGAGTTGTCCGAAACCATTTCTCTGGCTGCCGAGGTCGAAATAATTTCAATATTATTTTCTTTAATAGTTTTTATCAGAAAATCTGAGATATAGGGTTGATCGATGAGAATCATATAATAATGAATTCGATAGATTAATATGCCCTTCTAATTCAATTGCTTTTCAGCAAAAGTATCAGAAGGGCTGGAAATAAAATTAATTTAGTCTTTCTTATTTCTTAATTGCAGGTGTTGGGAACGGAGGAGGGGTGATTTCTTTTTTAGGATGCTTATTTATTAACAATAAAGCTTCCTTCACAGCTCGTTCAAGTTGTGGATCAATCCCTTTATCCAACGATTTAGCATCCTGACGTACCTCGATATCCGGGGCTACTCCTTCGTTTTCTGCAACCCATTTGTTATTGATTGGATCGAATACAGCGTTATCAGGTGCTGTAAGCGCACCGCCATCAACCAAACTGTAATGAACTGATGATTTCACAAGACCGCCCCAGGTTCTGGATCCAATTAATGGTCCTATCTTTTGCTGACGGAATGCCCAAGGAAAATAATCTCCACCTGATCCTGCCAATTCATTAATCAACAGAACTTTTGGCCCGAGTATTCCGGCAGGTAATTGTAAAGGTTTGCCATTTGGAACTTCATTGGTCAATGCAGCCCTTAAACTGCGAGTCATCAGGTCAACCATATAATCATCCAAAGATCCACCACCATTGAACCGTTCATCAATCACGGCACCTTCTTTATCTTGTTGAGCAAAGAAATATCGGTTAAAGGAAACAAAACCGGGGCCTCCTGTATTTGGAACCCAGATATATCCTAACCTGCCATTTGATAATTTATCAACCAAACGACGGTTATCTTCAACCCAGGCTCTCTGACGTAAAGCGTTTTCGCTTCTGATGGGTTTTACGATCTCCTTCCATGAACCTTCAAATTCAGCTTTTTTATTCAAGTGCAGAACAGTTTGTTTTCCAACGGTTCCATCTAAAAATTCATAAGGATTATCCTTAGCGGTAATCTCTTTCCCGTTGATCCCAACAATAAAAAAGCCTTCCTGAATTTTTGTGCCGGGCTGATCGAGAGGACTTGATAATTCAGGATTCCAGCTTTCGGTTGTGTAAATACGTTTGATTTTCCAGCGATTGTTTTCTGCAACTAAATCGGCCCCGAGTAATCCGACGCTAACCGGTTCTACTTCAGGGAAGTCGCCACCCATAACAAAGCTATGACCAACGGAAAGTTCTCCGTTTACCTGATCCAAAATATAGGTAAGATCGGAACGGTGTTTTACGAAAGGAATTAATGGAGCGTAACGCTCATAAACTACTTTCCAGTCCCTGCCATGCATATTTGGATCGTAGAAATAATCACCCTCATAACGCCACGCTTCATTGAACATCTGCTTCCATTCAGCAGTTCTGTCAAGTTTCATCTTTAAATCAACTTTCAAGGATTTTGCATCCTTTGCATTTGGTTTTGAAGTTTCAACAATTTTCCAACTGCCAGCCATGTTAAGCAACATCTGTTTTCCATTAGCCGAAACGGTTGCTTGATTAACCCCACTCGCAAATTCTTTAGATTCAGATTCTTTAAGATCAAATTTTTGAATGGTTAATCCTCTGCTGTTTGGAATCCTTTCAGCTATGAATAAAATACCAGATGGACCGCTTAAGGTAAACGTATAATTACGTGATGGAATAGGTAAAGCCATCGTTCTGCGTTCGATTCCATCAAAGTCGATTTGTATTACTTTAGGTGCTTCTGGTTTGGCATCTTTTTCTTCCTTTTCTCCTTTTTTTGTTTCAGGTTTTTTAGCATCTTTTTCTGTGTCTTTTTTCTCCGAATCTTCCTTCTCTATTGCTTCTTCATCACTCTTGTCCTTAAAAGGTGAAGGTTCATCTTTTTGCAGATTAACCACATAAGCAGCATAAACAGGATTTGCGGTCATGGCACTGGTGTTGGCCCAACCTGAACCCAAGGCAACGTCGGTACTGGCTAAAAAGTAAAGATGCTTTTTGTCGAGATCCCAGCTTGGTGAAAATGAATCAGCAAATGGGTCGGTAATGGCAGTAATTTTATTGTCTTTTAACGACCAGAGTTTTATTTGCCTAAAATTATTTGACCCGGATTTTGCATAAGCCAACCATTGCGAATCAGGCGACCAGCTTAATCCAACCGAACCACGTTCAAGGTTGTTTCCTCCCACATCAATGGTTTGGATTGTTCCTGCGGCAATATTTACAACTCTCATGCGAACATCATCATCGACAAAAGCAATAAATTTTCCATCTGGCGACCAATCAGGTTCCCATCCCAATTTTGATTCTCCAATAGAGATGCTTTTTGTCGGACTTAATCCATCTTGAGTTGAAATCATCAACGAATATCCTGTACCATTCGCATCCGAGAACCAGGCAATTTGATCGCCTTTAGGAGACCAGATTGGAGTACGATCTGCTGCATCCGAACTTTGTGTTAAGTTTCTTGCATCTCCAAATTCAACCGGAATAGTAAAAATTTCTCCTCTTGATTCCATAATCGCACGTTTCCCATTGGGCGAGATTGATGCTGATCTCGCGTTTTTGCTCACATCTTCCCATTTAGTTTCGGCCCAGGGGAAATCTCCTGTAACAGTTATATTTAATTGGGTTGTTTCATCCGATTTTGGATCTAAAATATGTAGATAACCATCGCGCTCAAAAGACAGTTTGCCATTGCTTGCAGCTAACCATTTGATATCAATGTCGGTGTATTTTGTGATTTGTTTTAAATCACCGGATTTTGGAGAATAGGCCCAAATATTCGAGGTCCAATCACGATCGGATAAAAAGTAAATTGTTTCGCCCATCCATACAGGAAGAATGTCAAAAGTACTTTCGTTTGGAATAAAGGTTTCCGATAAATCTTTAAGATTGATAATTTCTAGAGGGGAATTTTGTCCTCCGCGATAATTACGCCATTCCACATCCCAACGCCTGACGCGGTCAATAACAATTTGTTTACCATCCGGTGAAAATGATCCACTGGTACCCCATTGAGCTGTTAGCATTTCACTTGGGCCACCATTCACTGAAACTGTCCAAAGCCGATCATAAGCGGATGGAGCTGTTTCTCTGGTTGAAGAATAGAGGATATGTTTTCCATCGGGTGTCCAACCGCGCACCCTGGACGGACTTGGATGCCATGTGAGTCGGGTAGGAGTGCCTCCATCAATTGAAACGGAATAAATTGCATCCATTCCTGAACGGTTTGAGGTAAAGGCTACAAATTTCCCATCTGGGGATAGAAATGGATCTTTTTCAACTGCCTGCGTACTTGTAAGTCGTACGGCATTATGGCTATTTAATGAACTGATCCAAATGTCGCCACCATAGGTATAAACCACATGGCTTGAACTGATGTTCGGTTGGCGCAATAATCTTGTTCCCTGAGCTTGTGTTGAAGAAATAAGTGAGAAAACAAAAATTGATAATAGAAATAACTTCTTCGGTTTATTAAAAGAAAGAAGACAAAACTCAGACAATTTTTGTCTGGCTATAGTAAGGTATGCACTGATCATAGTTCTATTTGTTTTGATTTATACTTTTATTGGGAAAATACTCAACCAATAATCATTAGAATTTATAAATATATTGTAATTTTTTAGATTTTAAGTAAGATTTATTGTTCTCCTTGTTACGGATTTAAGGATAGAATATTACTTATTAATATGTATAAAAGATGTGATTGGTAGTAATAAATAACTATCAATTACAATTTGGTGTTATTATTTAAATGTTTATTACAATTTGACAGTTGGTTTAGAATTCGATCATTATGCCAATTGATGGAAGAATTGTCCCATTTGTATTTTCAATTTCTTTGGTAAGATATGCATCAGGATTATTCGGGTTTTCTATCAGATTGCCGTTGATATCCCTTTGAACATCCAGGTATCCTAATCCTTTTGATTTGAAATTATAAATATTTTGGATATCCAGATATAAATCTAAAGCCCATTTTCTAAAATACCAGCGCTTGTCAACTCTGATATCTAATCCATGACTAACCTGATTACGCAAAGTATTTAAACGGTTCCAATCCAGAATTCCGGTGCGGGTAACGTCCCAAACCGTTTTTAAAGAGGATAATTCAATATTATATGGTGTATAGGGAGCACCTCCAAGTAATCGGAATTTCATGCCTGCCTCCCAGTTTCTTTTGAGTTTTTTACCTGCAGCTATATTTAAAATATGTTGATTGTCCCAGGCGGAAGGAATGTATTTACCGGTTTTATCCTGAAATTCACTTCTTACCCAGGTGTATGATATGATACCGTATATGGTATTACTTAATTTTTGTTGCATCAATATTTCCAGACCATAGCTTTTCCCATCAGAGCTTGAACTCACGGCCTCATTACCAATTACACCATATTCTCCACCTAAGTTAGCGAGTGAAATGCTATCAGCCAAAAGGAAGGGATAATTATTGTATTTTTTGTAAAAGCCTTCAATGCTGATTTTAGAATACTGGGTTGGATTATAGTCAAAACCACCAACAACATGATCGGCCCTAATATAGGTAACGCCATTATCTTTATTCACCAGATTATTCAATTGATCGCGATAACCCATTACGGTGTAGGCCGGAAGTTGATAATAACGTCCTATATTAAAATTCGCATTCAATTTTTTATTGATCGAATAAGAAGCTGAAAATCGGGGCGAAAGTTGATCAAATGGATTGTTCATCTGATCGGAGTAATTATTGAAATCGGTTCTTATACCTAATGACAGACTCAGCTTGTCTTTTGCAAAAGCCTTACTTATCTGAGTAAATGCCGAGAATTTATTGATTCGCAATTCTGATTCAAAATCAATAATCGCAATTGATCCGTTAAGTTCCTTTTTATTATATGTTGAATTGGTATAGCGCACATCTTCAAAACTGACACCAATGTTCCATTTCCAACCGGCTTTTCTTTTTGTACTCTCAAACCTGACTTTATTCTCTATTTCCTGCGAATTATAATCAAGCAAAAGTAAATTGGGCTGCTCAACATTATCCTGATATTTTATAGTTTTATTATTTAAGTGATTTCTACTAAATATCAGGTTTTGGAAGCTGTGATCGGAAAAATGGGTCCAGTTGGCACCGATAGCGTAATTCCATTGCGAGTTGACAGGCAGAACACCCAAAATATAGTTATTTCTATCCAGGATATCAATATCCGTAATTCCATCATTTACTTCGGTATTCAGCTTGAAGTCATCAATGGCAGCAAGACCGATTAATGTAATTTGATTTTTGTTATTGATTTTATAAACCTGTTTATATTGAAAATCGTTATATGTTGGCAGAAAAGGAAGTCCCAAAGCCTTAAATAAAAATTGCAGGTACGATCTTCTTGCCGAAAAAATGAAAGTCGATTTTTCCCCTAAAGGACCGTCCAGCGTCAATCCAAAATCGCTCGAACCCAGCATGAAATTACCGGTCAACTTTTCGTCGTTACCGTTGATTTGCTTAAATTCAATCACTGAACTGAGGGCGTTGCCGCGATTTGCAGGAAATGCGCCTGAGTAAAAATCAACCTCCCTGATAAAATTTACATTGATCATCCCAACAGGTCCTCCTGATGATCCCTGTGTGGCAAAGTGGTTGATGTTCGGGACTTCGATCCCATCCAAATAAAAACGATTTTCGTTGGGCGCACCACCACGGATAATGATATCATTACGAAAAGAAACGGTTGAAGCTACGCCGGGTAAAATCTGTATTACTTTTGAAATATCCCTGTTCCCACCGGGATTCCGATAAATTTCTGTAGCACTGATGCTACGCAAACTCACCGGACTTTCTTCCTTTTTGATAAATGGAGCCGCTTTAATTTCGATTTCGCTGAGTTCAGATGATTCTTCAATCAAAGAAATGTCAAGTATGGTCGGTTTTGTGGAGTTCACCATTATTTCGTAATAGATCGCTTTTTTGAAACCAATATAGCTTACCAAAACATTATAGGAACCCGGTTTCAGGTTTTCTATCCGATAATTACCATCCATATCCGAAGTTGTTCCTCGTAAGGTGCTATCGATCACAATATTTGCAAACGGAATGGATTCGTTATTGATGCTATTAAATACGCGTCCTTTGATTAGTCCTGTTTGGGCAAACAAGTTGCTTGACAGTAAGAATATTAATAAAGCTATATAGTATGATTTCGATTTCATATTGTAAAAAATTGAATTTCAAGAAGATTGTTTAGTTTATAATAGGCATTCGCAAGGTTTATTATTGAGTAATTCTTTTTGTTCATTTATGTTGTTTATAAAAATAGATTGTTTTCCTTCATCTTTTGCAATTTTTCCGATAAGCGGAGATTGATGTTGATAGCCACGACTGATCATTTCATTCACCAACAAGTCGTGACGGTGATTTGAGGTACCTTGTTTTCCAATCCAACGCAAAGTTTCAGGATGCCTTGCGTAGCCTCCAACACCTTTATGTTTAATGAGGATACTCCAAAGTCCATGTATTTCCCTATGTTCGCCAAACAAATGCTTTCTGCAAAGTTGTTTTGGATCGATGTCCCGAATTCTCATACTTTTTAATTTAATTAAGTTGCCATATCGAAAAATTTAATATGGTTGCAAAACTCACCCAGGCGATGTATGGAATCATTAGTATTGCTGCCCTTTTGTCAACTTTAAGGAACTGTAACGTTGTCAATATAATCATGATTAACAGTATAATAATTTCAAAAAATGCCAGTTGAGGATTTTGTAAACCAAAAAAGAGGATTGACCAAAGCATATTCAGTAACAATTGCACTCCATAAAACCCCATGGCTATTTTTATCGGTTTTTTTGACCTTTGTTTCCAAATTAAATAGCTGGCAATACCCATTAAAATATAAAGACTTGTCCATACAGGTCCAAAGATCCAGCCAGGAGGGTTCCAACTCGGTTTGCTCAATTCAACGAACCAGTTCCCAACACTTGTTGCTGTGACTAATCCCCCAATCATCCCTATAAGTAAGGTAAGCCCTACCGAGAGAAGGAGGGGGAAGGTGTTTTTTGGGAGCAATATACCTGTGTTATTTTTATACAATGTATAATCATGATCAGTGCCCCACTTTTTATCGGCTGATTTTTCGAGTAAAGGAATTCCGCTCACAAATAAAAGCAGCGTGGTTATAAAAACCGGACTGATTAATCCAATCAAAGCTTGCCCATTATTTAGCGCAGGTAAAATAAAAAGATATACCCCGATCCAAACAAGTATTTCTCCCAAATAATTCGGGTGGCGCGAATATTTCCATAAACCGGTGTTCACCCACTTACCTTTATTGTTTGGATTGTTTATAAAAATCGTTTTTTGATAATCACCTGTAGCTTCAATAATTAAACCAACTAACCAGATCAGTAATCCGGAATAGGATAGGAAACTAAGTTGTTCAAGACTCGTATTAAAAAAGTAAATGCTTGGAATAAGGACTACAAATACGGTAATCCCTTGCAATACCCAGAAACTTCCAAATTTTATGATGCTTTTACGCATGCTGTCGAAGCGATTGTCTTTACCAATCTTTCGAATGCGCAAAAGAAGGTAGGTTCCTAATCTGAACGCCCATATAAAAATCATCAAAAACAATAAAATATGAGGCAAATTCAAACTGCTTTGGATCAAACCAAAAATTGCCACCACCACAAAAGTTACCGAGTATGAAATATCAGTCAGCTTGTCTGTGTTAAAAAGATAAGCCGGAATAAACATGATCAGGTTAATTCCCAGGGCAATGACGAATGTAATAAGGAGATTGTCCATTTTATATATTTTTTAGTTAAATGCTATATAGTCGATTTCAATTTCAAAAGAGCCTTCTTGTTTGTCGTATAAAATGATCCCAATTCTCATTTCTTTCTTCATATTAACTGAGGTGAGTTTATTTCCCGTTTCACCTTCAATGGTAAATTCTTTAAAATCAGTCAATGGTAATGTGGCCGTTTCCCAGTCGGGAGTCGAAGAACCAAATTCATGTTTAAAGAACGGTTTGTAAAACCAGTCGGAGTTGGATAGTCTGAATGAAAATTTTCTGTTGGTATTCGTTTTAAATTTTATGGTGACCGTTTTGTATTGGGTAATATCTAACTTATCGCCTTCATTTCGGAGCGAAGCAAAACCACCGTTATTTCGGAGTGAAATATTCCCTTTAAACAGGATGCTATTTGATAAAAGCTGAACAGTTGATTCAGATTTCCCGCCCATTACACCATCATTAACAACAACCCAATTCTTCCCGTCTAAATTCTTTCCAAAATCTATTTTATATGCAGTTTCATTCATTGTTGTCATCAATAAAACTAATATGATTATTTGTTTCATTATAAGTTTTGAATAATTCTTAGTGCTTCATCCACATGTTTCGTAGCCTGAATTTGTGAATTAAAAATATAGACTACTTTTCCTGTTTTGTCGATGATATAGGTCACTCGACCCGGCAATAAACCCAGGAAATTAGTAGGAACTCCAAACTGCTTTCTGAGTTTGTTACCTTCATCGCTAAGCAAGGTGTAAGTTAGATTGTATTTTTCTGCGAATTTCTTATGGCTTTCTACCGATTGACCGCTAATTCCAATTACTTCAGCATCCGCTTGTTTAAAGACTTCAAACTGATCCTGAAAATAACAGGCTTCTTTGGTACAGCCCGGGCTGTCATCTTTGGGATAAAAATAAATTACCAAATTCTTTTTGCCCAATACGGTTTCAATATTAAATATTTTTCCATCCTGATCCATCAGCGTAAAAGGTGGCAACTGATTTCCTATTTCAATTTTTTTCATTTCCTGTTTGTTTGATTGTAAATTGTTTTTACCAAATCCAAGGTATGTTCCAAAAAGAACTAAATAAATGATCAGGTAAATCCGGTAAAAATTTCTAAATTTCATATACGCTTTATTGTTTGGATAAATCGTCCCAAATAACGCTTTTATTTCTTTTCCAAATATTGGTTTAATATTGATCAACCAACTGTCTGTTTCATAAACGATTTTACGAAACTTGCTTCTGTATATGGTGAGTGGAAGTCCCCATATAATAAATAGAATTATCCAAATATTTTCTTTAATGATCATGATAATTTAAAATCATTTAATACGTCAACTAACTAATATGTACCGAATATTTCAATCAGTGCATTTTCCCTATAAACAAAAATCTCATTCAACTTTTCCTTAATCACCAGGCGATTAGCAAGTTTACCGAGAAAGCCAAAAGGTGGTTTATAGGTAATGAGGTCAGTCATCAAAACACCTCCATCAATTTCAGAAATCCGATGCTCATGGTGCCAGATTTTATAGGGGCCAACTCTTTGTTCATCAATAAAGAATGCTTTTTCCTGTACTTGCGTAATTTCTGTCACCCAATTCATTTTTATACCAAAAATCGGTTTCACTGTATAACTGATCATCATTCCGGCATACATCTTATTACTAAGTTGGCTGGAATTGATATCAAAGCCCATGTAATCAGGAGTTATCCGCTTCAGATTTTCCGGTGCGGATATAAAATCCCAAATCTGATCGATGCCCGTCGGGATTTTTTGTTCTTTATAAAATTGGTAAATAGCCATCATATTGTTATTGAGCAATTCGTTTAACCATCCCTTTAAATATCATGTTATGAATTGGTAATAATGAATACCAATATAACCGGCCCATGATTCCTTTAGGCCTGAAAGTAGCCGTTTGCCATAAAACATCATTGGTAATCTTAAATTCAAGCCATGCTTCACCCGGAATTTTCATTTCAGCAAAAAGTAATAATCGTCCTTCATTTCTATTCGCATACAATACTCTCCAAAAATCAACGGCTTCGCCTGCAAATAGTTCATCATCATGTGTTCTGCCTCTTCTTAGTCCAACTCCTCCAAATATTTTATCAATGAAACCCCTGATTTTCCATAACCAGTCAGCATAATACCAGCCTTTCTCGCCTCCTATTTGCATTAGCTTATCAGTGCATTTTATGAAATCGGTTATTGGCCGGCTTCTTTGATCGATTAGGCAACCATGAGTCGGAACTTTAATAAATTCTGACAAATTAAGATTAAACCTACCACTGATCAATGAATCTTTCCAGCTCGAAATAGTTTGATGACTATCAATAACCAATAAGGTTTTTTCCAGAGCTTCATAATAAGATACTGGGGTAATATTTAGAATTTTGTTCAAATCATTATTTCTGCATATCACTTCGATTTTCATACTGCTCACCAATGCTGTCGCCAGTTTATAGGAAGTGGAGGTAACAAAATAAAGCCAGTAGGAAGATAGTTTTGGAGTCATCACCGGAACAATGAATATCTTTCTTTTAAGGCCTCTTACTTTGGCATATCCAAGCAACATTTCTTTGTAAGAAATCACATCCGGGCCACCTATGTCAAAGCTTTGATCGAAGGTATTTTCATTCAATAATGTTTTTGAAAGAAAACTAATTACATCCTGAACGCCAATCGGCTGACACTTTGTGTTAAGCCATTTAGGGGTAATCATGATCGGCAGCTTTTCAACCAAATCGCGGATAATCTCGAAAGATGCACTACCTGATCCGATAATGATCCCTGCTCTCAAAGTCGTTAAATGATAAGTCCCTTTGAATAATTCTTCCTCTACTGCTTTTCGGGAGGACAAATGTTTGGACAGTGATTTCTCATTGACGATGCCACTTAGATAAATAACCTGTTTTGCGGCAGTTTTATTAATTGCTTCCCTGAAATTTATGGCAGATTTGCTTTCCAGTACCTCATAATTTTTTGAGATAGACATAGAATGCATTAAATAATAGGCAGCATCGATGTCTTTCGGAATATTCTTTAAAGTATCCTTATCCAGAAAGTCAACTTCTATGATATGAATCATATTTAACATGGATGCCGGTGGATTAAAACGGTTTTTGTCCCGCACACAGCAAACAACTTCATGATTATTACCTAAAAGTTCAGGTAGTAACCTCTTGCCTATATAACCGGTAGCTCCTGTTAAAAGAATTTTCATAGTTTAAAATATTTTATACAAGGTAAGTGTTTTTTTATTATGAAATCGGTGACACCTTCGTGCCACCGATTAAAAACACATCCATTAATTCAATCGCTTTCAAGTATTATTTTGGTAATAAAACATGGTCAATAACGTGTACTACGCCACTTCCAGACTCAATATCAACAGCAGTTATTTTCGTTTTTTCATTAATATAACTACCGGAAGATTTTGAGGAAAAGAATAATTTCTGACCATTGACAGTTGCTGCTTCTTTCGGAATACCTGAACTTAGCACTTTTGCTCCAACCACATGATAGGTGAGTACTGAGGCTAAAGTTTTCGCATCAATATTCACCGGATCAATTCCTGAAGCTAGAAATGCTGCATTATCAGGAGCAAAAATAGTTAGATTCGGAGTGTTTAGCAGTACTGAAACTACATCGGCCTTTACTACTGCCCCAACTAAAGTTGAAAAACTCTTGTTGAAAAATGCAGGTTCTAAAACAGTATTCACAAATTGCGCGATCGAAGCAGGAACTAATACCTGATCAACAGTGTGAATAACGCCATTGGAAGCTTTCACATCAAAAGGACTAACAACACTTACCCCGTTCACTTTTATTCCACCGGCAGTTGTTAATTTAATGCTTGTTCCTTCTAAAGTGTTAGCGTTACCATCTTTAATCTGGGATGAAGTGACTTCACCCTGGATTACATGGTAAAGTAAAATTTGTTTTAGCACAGATACCGGAACATCATCAAGACTTTTTTGACCTACTGCTGCTAAAAGATTTGCAAAAGCTGCATCTGTTGGAGCAAATACTGTAAATGAACCTTTTGAGTTAAGTGGTTCAATCAGGTCTGCTTTTGTTAATGCGACTGCTAATGAGTTGAATCCATTTTCTACTGCGAGCTCTACAATTGTTTTTGAAGTTTTGTTCATTTCAGAATTTACTTCATTCTTGTTTGCCATTAATGTGGTTGACAAACTAAATACCATTAAATATACAAATAATTTTTTCATGTCTAATAATTTTAAGTTTAAAGTTCGACAAATATAAGTAAAAATATTTGTAATGTCCAAGTAAAAAATAATAAAAGTTAAACAATAAAATGAAAATATGAACTATTTAGCTGATATTCTTGTTGTTTGAAATTAATAATTGTTTATATTTGTTATCTTAAAAGCTAAACAAAATGAAATATTCAATGACCGAGGTCGAAAATCTGACCGGAATTAAAGCACACACCTTGCGAATTTGGGAACGTCGATATCATTTCCTAAAACCAGATCGAACAGATTCCAACATTCGGTATTATTCAGATGCACAATTAAGATTGCTATTAAATATAGATATACTTTCAAGGAATGGTTATCGGATTTCACAGATCGATACGATGTCGGTTGATGAGATTAACAATCAGGTAATACTGGTCATGTCGCAAGCTTCATCAGATAATAAAGATGAAATAAATGCTTTAACCATGAGCATGCTTAAGATGGATGAGCGTGAATTTGATCAGATTTTTACAAGACGTGTCACACGAAGTGGATTATTAAATGCAGTGAAAGATTTGATCTATCCATTTTTAAACCACATCGGGATTTTATGGGGGGCCGAAAAGGCAATCCCGGCTCAGGAGCATTTTATTTCGAATTTAATTCGCCAAAAGCTCATTTCTGCTATTGAAATGATTCCAATTCCTGCGGTACAGGCACCCAAAATTTTATTTTTCCTGCCCGAGGGCGAGGACCATGAAATTGGATTGCTGCTATCTTCGTTTATTGCCAAAGATTTGGGTTGGAGGGTTTATTATCTGGGGCAGAAAGTCCCTGTCAACAATATAAAGGATGCTATCCATATTGCAAATCCGGATTTATTAATGACCATGCTTATTACCCCAAGAGCGAATAAGCTGATTCACTCTTTTTATTCAATCATCAATGAAAGTTCCGTTCCATTATTGGTTTCAGGCAATTCAACAAACTTCCATCCTGAGATGGCAGCTCCTGATTTTGTTTTCATTTCGAATCCCGATGAGTTTATCAGTTATCTGCAGAATTGGAAACGCATATAAAATAGGAGTGACTCTTTGTTTTGTAAATATAAAGTGTTGTTTGAAATGAGAAATAACCTACTTCATCCATTTCTCTCATTTCTTGAATGAGATTCAACCAATGTGATTAAAATAAAATGCTAAATTTACAACCGATCGAATTTTGTCGATCTGTAATTCTCTGATTTAATTAGTAACCTTTTAATATTTCCAAAATATGAGAAATTATTTCATCCTGATTTTTGTACTTTGTTTTAGTGGTTTATTTGCGCAGGAAAATGCGCAATGGATTCGTTATTCCGCAATTTCTCCCGACGGAACGCAGATTGCATTTACCTATAAAGGTGACCTTTACACCGTTCCGGTTGCCGGAGGCGATGCTAAAGCTTTAACATTTCACGGGGCACAGGATTTTATGCCCGTTTGGAGCAATGATGGTAGCAAAATCAGCTTTGCCTCTAATCGTTACGGCAATTTTGATATTTTTATGATGGATGCGAAAGGGGGCGAACCTACACGACTCACTTATCATTCAAATGATGAATTCCCCTATACTTTTACTTTGGACGATAAGAATATCGTATTCGGTGGGCAACGCATGGATATCGCTGAGCATCGCCAATTTCCGACAGGAGCCCAGCCTGAAGTTTACCAGGTAGCAGTTATCGGCGGAAGGGTTGATCAACTCTGGACTATTCCGGCTGAAGATATTCAGATTAGTAAAAACGGAAAACAGATGATCTATCATGATAAACCTGGAGGGGAAAATACTTTCCGTAAACATCATACTTCATCGGTAACACGTGATCTTTGGAAGTACGACAAAGCAACGGATCAGCATACCATGATCACTTCTTTCAATGGTGAAGACAGAAACCCGGTTTATAGCCCGGACGAAAAAAGCATCTATTATTTAAGCGAAGAGAGTGGAACCTTCAATGTTCATAAGTTAAATCTGGATAACCCTCAGCAAAAACAGCAAATCACCCGTTTTGATTTTCACCCTGTACGTTATTTGAGCATTTCCGACAATGGGCTTTTGAGCTATACCCAGCATGGGGATCTGTATACTCAAACCGAAGATGGTGAGGCAAATAAATTAGTTGTCAATGTTCGAACCGAAGCTAAAATAAATAATGAACTGATCATTCCGATCAGTGGTAATGTGAGTGAAATGGCAGTTTCGCCAAATGGCAAAGAAGTAGCCTACATCGTTCGTGGTGAGGTTTTTGTATCATCCGTAGAAGCAAAATTTACCAAACGAATCACAAGAACCCCTGCCCAGGAACGTTTTGTAAGTTTTTCGTCTGACGGAAAATCTTTGATTTATGCAAGTGAACGGGATGCAAACTGGGGTATTTATCAAACAAAAAAAGTTGATGATAAAGAACCTTATTTCTATGCTGCAACACTGTTGAAAGAAGAAGCTTTGATTTGCAATGAAAATGAAAATTATCAGCCAAAATATTCTCCGGATGGAAAAGAAATAGCTTTCATCGAGAATAAAGTATTCTTAAAAGTTTATAACCTTGCTTCGAAACAAAGCCGCACACTGCTTACTAAGGATGAGCTTTATTACATGCAGGATGGAGGGCAATTTTTTGAATGGAGCCCCGATAGTAAATGGTTATTTGTAGAATATACCCCGGTTCTGGCGAATCAGGAAGTGGTATTATTGGCGGCAGATGGCAAACAAAAGATGGTCAATTTAACCGAAAGTGGTTATGGCGATCAGTCGCCAAAATGGGTAAATGGCGGCAAACAATTGCTGTGGTTCAGCGATCGCAATGGATTGCGCTCTCAGGCAAACAGCGGTTCAAGGCAACAGGATGTGTACACCATGTTTTTAACCCAGGATGCATGGGATAAATTCAATATGACCAAAGACGAATATGCCCTTTGGAAAGAAATGAGCAAAAAGCCTGAAAAACCAAAACCCGAAGCCGATGCTAAGAAAGTGAATGATAAAAAAGCGGATGACAAGAAGGCTGCCGAACCCAAAAAGGATTCGACCCTTGTAAAGATCGACTTTGATGGTTTAACAGACCGTAAGGCCCGTTTGACAATACATTCTTCGGCCTTAAGCGATGCCGTTCTCTCCGAAGATGGCGAAACACTTTATTATTTGGCAACTTTCGAAAGAGGTGTTAATTTGTGGAGTACAGATTTACGCACCAAGGAAACCGAAATGTTGATCAAATTAGGCGCACGTTCGGGTAGGTTAACCTGGGATAAAGAGATGAAAAACCTGTTTTTATTGGCCGACGGTAAGATTTCAAAAGTTGATGTGAAAGGGAAAAAAACCACTCCGGTTACGATTAATGGTGAACTGACTGTTGATCTGGTCGCCGAACGTCAACACATGTTCGATCATGTTTGGAAACGCAACAAAACCATGTTCTACATTTCCGATTATCATGGAGCACCTTGGGATAAACTAAGGACAGCATACGAATCAAAACTACCTTCAATTGGAAATGATTTTGAGTTTGCGGAACTCCTGTCAGAAATGTTGGGAGAGTTGAACGTTTCACATTCAGGCGCAAGATATGGTTTTACTGATCCGAATGGTGATCAAACAGCTGCTTTGGGCGTTTTTATTGATTATACCTATCAAGGCGATGGAATCAAAATAACTGAGATTATTAAAAAAGGGCCACTCGATAAAGAAAGTATCAAGGTGAGCAAAGGAATGATCATTGAACAAATTGGCGGTGAAAACATCAATGCCAATATTGATTTTGCCAAATTACTGAACCGTAAAGCCGGCGAATTCACTTCTATTACTGTTTTCGACCCTCTAACTAAAACCCGTCAGAATATTACTGTAAAACCGATCTCTGTGCGTCAGGAAAGTACCTTGCTTTATGAGCGTTGGATTAAAATGAATGCCGATGAAGTGGATCGCATGAGTGGTGGAAAACTGGCCTATGTGCACATTCCTGGCATGAGCGATGGACCTTATCGCGATGCTTACGAAAAAGTGATGGGTAAATATCACGACCGTGATGCCCTGATCGTTGATACCCGTAACAATGGTGGTGGCGATCTCGTTTCTGATCTGGCCATGTTTTTTACAGGCAAAAAATTTATCGATTATGCCATCGAAAGTCGCTCCATTGGTTATGAACCGGGTTGGAGATGGACCAAACCTTCACTGGCCATGGTAAACGAATCGAACTATAGTGACGGAAGCTGTTTTGCATGTGCTTATCAGGAACTTGGTATTGGAAAACTGGTGGGCATGCCTGTTCCCGGAACTTGTAGTTTTGCCGGTTGGGAAATGCTCCAGAACGGAACCGTTCGATGGGGTTCAATCCCTTTGAGTGCAAAAAACAGCAAGGGCCGATGGATGGAAAATGACCAAACCGTTCCTGAGATTATGGTGAAAAATATGCCTGGTGTAATCGACAAAGGCCGCGACCAACAGCTTGAAGCAGCCATTGAAGACCTACTGAAAACGGTTAAGAAATGATGATTTTTAAAGGATAATTGTTGATTGTTTAAGGTTGAATAATTGAATTATGAATGAAGCGCTTCCGAAAGGGGCGCTTTTTTTGATTTTCGATTGTCAATTGTCAATTTTCGATTTTCAATTTATAGTTTGTATGAATTTTATCTGAACTTCTGAACTTTTGAACATCTGAACCTTTAGCAATGAAACAGTGAAAGAATGAAACAATGAAACATGAAACAAAGAGCTAAACATTCACATCATCACATCATTACATCGGCACATCATCAAATTATCACATCAGCACATTGAAATTTTCCCTATCTTTATTCCTCACAAACACATTCATTTAAAACCAAAGACCCATGCTCAAAGGAATATCTCCATTAATCAGCCCCAAATTATTAAAAACATTAGCCAGCATGGGGCATGGCGATGAAATCGTATTAGCCGATGCACACTATCCGGGCAAAAGCCTGAACAAAAATGTTATCCGGGCGGATGGCCTGAAAATAGCCGACCTGCTGAAAGCGATCATGCCTTTATTCGAATTGGACAATTATGTTCACTATCCGCTTATTATGATGAATCCGGGTGAGGGTGATAAACTCGATTTAAAGGTTGAAGCATCCTATTTAAAAAGCATTGCTCCTTTTTGTAAAACGGTACCTTTAATTGAACGACTTGAAAGATTTAAATTCTATGAAAGATCAAAGGGTGCTTTTGCGATCGTGATGACAGGCGAAACCGCAAAATATGGAAATATCATACTTAAAAAAGGGGTTATCACCTAAGCGCTGACTTTCAAAAAGAATTTATGCATTCGAAAATTAAAATTGTCGACCAAAAAAACCTTTTTCCGTTTATATTGATCACCAGTTTATTTGCACTCTGGGGTTTCGCCAATGATATTACCAACCCGATGGTTGCTGCATTTCGAACGATCATGGAAATATCGAATTTCAAGGCTTCACTCATTCAGCTCGCTTTTTATGGAGGTTATGCAACCATGGCGATCCCTGCAGCCTTGTTCATTCAAAAATATTCATATAAAAAAGGAATCCTGCTGGGATTGGCACTTTATGCCATAGGTGCATTATTGTTCTGGCCCGCCGCTCAATTTCAAATGTTTGGGATCTTTTTAGGATCGCTCTACATTCTTACATTCGGATTGGCATTTCTGGAAACAACCGCAAACCCATTTATTTTGTCACTGGGTGCAAAAGAAACAGCCACCCAACGGCTGAACCTCGCACAAGCATTCAATCCCATGGGTTCATTACTGGGAATGTTTGTCGCCTCAAAATTGATCCTTGCAGGATTGGTATCTGATAAACAACGAAATGCCGCAGGCGAATTGATTTTCTCAACTTTGGATGAAACGACCAAAGCTGCCATTCGTACCAACGACTTAATGATCATCCGTAATCCCTATGTGGCATTGGGACTGGTAGTTATCATCATGTTTGTGGTTATTGCCATGATCAAAATGCCCCAATCGGGTCAGGTAAATAAAGTGGATGTAAAGGGTTCCATAAAAAGGCTTTTGACGAACAGTTTGTATCGCGAAGGTGTGATTGCTCAGGTATTTTATGTGGCGGCTCAAATCATGTGTTGGACCTTTATTATCCAATATGCCGAAAATCTGGGCATCGATAAAGCAACAGCTCAAAACTACAATATCGCGGCCATGTTTGCTTTTCTGATCGGAAGATTTGTGAGCACCTTTTTAATGAAATACATCAATGCACGAAAACTGCTGATGTGGTTTGCCATTGCCGGAATGATCACGATTTCGTGTACCATTTTGATTGAAGGCATGATCGGATTGTATTTTCTGATTGCAACTTCTGCGTTCATGTCCTTAATGTTCCCAACCATTTATGGAATAGCTCTGGGAACTGTTGGAAATGACGTCACCATGGGTTCAGCAGGATTGGTCATGGCCATTGTTGGCGGAGCATTGATGCCACCACTGCAAGGGGCAATTATCGATTTGGGGCGTGTTGGCTTTTTACCTGCAGTGAATGCCTCCTTCGTATTGCCATTGATCAGCTTCTGTGTTATTACGGTTTATGGATACCGATCGTACAAAAAACGCTTAATATAAATAATTCCCCGAAGCTCTGCTTCGGGATTTCAGTATAATCTCCCCTGAATATCAGGGGAGATGTCAGTCGATAGACTGACAGAGGGGTAAAATAATAAAAATTCGTATTTCAGCCATAAGCTGAAATAAAGTTAACGAAACCTGCTTGGTCGCCAGCCTGCCGGACTGGCAGGTCAGGCAAGTACCGCATGGCTCTGCCACGGGGATAGTCAACTTTAAGAATTTTTTTATTTGCCACTTAGCATGCTTAATGTTACGTCTGCATTGATTTGATTAAGCTTAAATAGAACAAGAATCATGAGTAAGAAAGTATTTGTTTCCGGATGTTACGATATGCTCCATAGCGGGCATGTCGCTTTTTTTAAGGAAGCAGCAAAATTCGGAGAAGTGTATGTCGGGATCGGGTCCGATCAAACCATTCGCGAATTGAAGGGGCGCGACACCGTTAACAGTGAGCAGGAGCGCCTGTACATGATCAGGGCTGTAAAATATGTTAAAGAAGCCTTTATCAATAAGGGTTCGGGAATGATGGACTTCGAAGAAAATGTGCGGAACCTGAAGCCCGATTATATAGTGGTGAATGAAGACGGATTTTCTCCGCTCAAAGCAAAATTTTGCAGAGAACTTGGAATTGAATTAAAAGTGTTGGAGCGGATTCCCGATGCGGGATTGCCTGCCCGATCGACCACCGCTATCCGTTCGTCGGATAACTGCAACTTGCCTTACCGGATTGACATTGCAGGTACCTGGATCGACCAGCCCTATGTTTCGAAATACCACCCGGGATGGGCCATTACCTTATCATTGGAGCCCATAGTCGAATATAACGAGCGTTGCGGAATGGCCACATCAACCCGAAATGCAGCGAAAAAATTATGGCCGCATAACCTGCCCATCGATAAGCCTGAAAAGTTGGCCGAAATCCTTTTTAAATATGAAAATACGCCGGGTTCCGAATTGATTTCCGGTGCTCAGGATGCGATCGGGATTTGCATGCCCGGCTTGGTTCGCCATTATTACGATCATGCTTACTGGCCCGTAAAGTTCGAGGAAATTCATGACGAGAGTATTTTGTTTTGGTTAGAAAAGCACCTGAATATGGTACTGCTTTGGCCCCGAAAGCAGGGGCTCGATTTGCTTAAGGAAACCTATATTAACAAAGAAAATGTTCAGGCATTGGCCGATGCCTCCGAAAAAGCATGGGAAGCTGTTAAAACCAAAAATTTAGAAAAATTTGCCGAAGCCTTTTTGAATTCTTTCAAGGCACAAACCACCATGTTTCCGGCCATGATGGACGATAAAATAAAGGAGATTATTGATCATTATAAAGACAAAGCCCTGGCCTGGAAATTGGCCGGTGCAGGCGGTGGCGGCTATCTCATACTTTTAACCGAACAACCCATACCGGGATGCATGCAAATAAAAATCAGGCGCAAAGAACTGGGAATGTGATTGGCTGTTGGCTGTTAGCTGTTAGCTGTTAGCTCTTAGCCGTTGGTTAATTTTTTTTACTAAAAGCCAATAGCTAATAGCTAAAAGCAAAAATTCGTATCGATTTTTTAATTACATTTATCTCAGAAATTCTGCCTGCTAAAGATACACGCGAAAGGTTCAGGATTTTTGCTTCCCCAATAAGCATTGAATTTAACTCAATTTTAAGAAATTGAGAAAAGATATAAAACATAAAACCCTTAGCGATAGTTCCCTATATAGCATGTATTGTGTAAATACATGAACTTAAATGCTAATTACCCGATTGATGAAAAAAATATCACGAACACTTAAAATTTTCTGAAGATGAAAAATCATATGAAGTTTATTGTTGCAACGCTAATAGCGGCATTCAGTATTTGTGCAGGTACTTTTGCACAAACAGATACGATGATCGATACCCGGGACGGTAAAGAGTATAAAACCGTTAAAATTGGAACTCAGATTTGGATGGCGGAGAACCTTAATTACGAAACAAATTCCGGCAGTTGGGTTTATAAAAAAGATCCATCTAATGCAAGTATTTATGGCAGGTTGTATGATTGGGAAACAGCCACAAAAGCTTGTCCTTCAGGTTGGCATTTACCAAGCGAAAAGGAGTGGTTAACATTAAGAGAATATTTGGGCGGTAAATCAATTGCAGGAGGAAAACTAAAAGAAGAGGGTACTGCACATTGGGAAAGCCCGAATAAAGGAGCTACCGATGAAACCGGCTTTTCGGCTCTTCCCGGTGGCTTGCGCAACCAAAATAATGGATTTCACTACATTGGGAAGCACGGGCAGTGGTGGACTTCTACATGGGAATATGGAGGCCTTGAGCCTGGCATGAGGTATATGGATCTGTCCTCAAAAAGTACAAAATTACTACAGTACATCGGCAAAATGAGTTTTGATAAAGTCGGGCTTAGTGTTCGTTGCGTCAAGAACTAATGTACTTATTTATCAATTAAATTTAGTATTACTCTCAAATCAGAGAAGGGATTTGGAGATTGGCATCATCTATTAAATTGTTTCACCAACATACGCAGGGGAACAAAAGTTATAAAACTTAGGCGGGTTCGAGCCCGAGAAAAAAATTACATTTTCAATTTACATAAACTACCATTAAACGAAAGCATAGCCTCATTCAAACTGATCATTGAAATATAAAATAAAGCGTTCGCTCATGAATAAAGTTTTAAACCCTTAAAATTTATTGTTATGAAAGCACTTAAACTAATTTCATTCATGCTCATTTGCAGTTCAAGCTTGTCGTTTGGACAAGGAAAATGGATCAATTTTGGTAAAGAGGATGGTTTAGCTTCCACCTGGGTCAGGGAATGTTTGGAAGACCAACAGGGAAACATCTGGTTTTCTACTGACAAAGGCCTCAACAAATTTGACGGTGTGAGATTTGAAACCTTCACTAAAGATGAAGGATTACCATTAAACACCGTAACCAAACTTTTTATAGATAAAAATGGAATTATCTGGTTTACAACAGAACCACCTAATTCCTTTGCCGTTCTGGCCGGCGAACTTTTGGAAGCCTTAGCTAAGAGAGGAAATGGCTGGGGTAGATACGATGGGAATAAAATCGTTTCGTTTATGAATAAAATTTCGTCGGAATACCTTTGGAGCCAAATAACCAATGTTGAGGGTGAAATCTGGATTGGAGGGGTTGTCAGAAAAAGTAAGATGGGCTTTTTTTTGATTGACTATGATGGGCAATCATGGAATCCCATTACCCAATTGGGTGGAGTTAATTTCTCACCAATCAGTTATTTTTATGTCGAAGGGAAAGATAATATCTGGTTTTCATCAGGGGACCCAAAGGAAGATTTTATATTCCACTTTGATGGATCGAATTTGATTTCGTACGGCGAGAAAGATGGCCTGTTTTCAAAAACCATTTGTAAATTCATTAAAATGATATTGAAGGATAGAAATGGGAATTTATGGTTTGGTTCATCTATAGAAGGAAAAGCCGGAGGCTTAATGAAATTTGACGGGACTAGTTGGACCGCCTTTAAAGAAGACGACGGGGTATTGGGAAAAAGCATCGACCACCTCATGGAAGATATGGATGGGAATATTTGGGTGGCCACTAATAAGGCAGTGAATGTATTTGATGGAAGTACCTGGAAGAATTATACCGATAAGGATCAGTTACCCGGAAAATATATTTCAATAATTACAACCGACAGTAAAGGACGTGTTTGGATCGGAACATCAGGAGGATTGGTACTTAACGATCATGGCAAATGGAGTACAATAGACAAAAATAACGGACTGACGCATAATTTTGTAAGAAGCATTGTTGAAGATAGCAAAGGAAATATTTGGATTGGTGCAGCTTCTACCTGGCAAAGTGGTGGTGTATCCGTTTATGACGGTAATACCTGGGAAAAACCTGATTTGCCTAAATTATGGGCCAATGATTTTTTCGAAGATTCAAAAGGCAATATTTGGATCTTAACTTTTGGCAGAGGGGTGTTTAAATACGAATATCCGGATTAAACCTATATGGTTCAGATTTGACCTGCAATCCAGAATGAGGATGAACTGATGATATTTTACATAGAAAGTGTAAGCGAAATTATTACAGTTAGCTGTTAGCTGTTGGCTGTTAGCTGTTGGCTGTTAGCTGTTGGCTGTTAGCCGTTGGTTAATGTTTTTTTACTAAAAGCCAATAGCTAATAGCCAAAAGCAAAAATTCGTAACGAATTTTTTATTACATTTATCTCAGAAATTCTGCCTGCTAAAGATACAAGCGAGAGATCAGGAATTTTTACTCCCCAAAATATTGAAATTTTGATCGGTTTTAACGAATCGATAAAATATATAGAACAACAATACCGGACTGATACATCCTTATTTGGGTGGATAAAGAACAGTTTATGGACTTTATATAAAAGTTGTACGCAAGCCGAAAAAACGACACTGCAACCAGATTAACGACTGATTAAAAGAAAAAAAAGAATATGCCGATGCACAAAAACAAGAGTGTTCCAGCCCTTCCCACTACCGTCCCTTCGCTTCCACACACTTGTTTTTCCTGCCAACGCACGCTGATTTCTAACTTGATTAATTTACTTTTATAGAAAATCTGATTTATAATGTTTGCTAATTATTTCAATAGGATAGAATACTTTTTAAACCGTAAAAAGGGAATTTCATTTTATAATGCTGTTTCAAATCAGGTTGGAGAGTTCAGCGAATCACTTGATAGCGTTGGTATTACTAAGTTATTTATAAAATCTTCCGACATAAGCAGAGGGTCTCAAATTCCTGATATTAATGTAATTAATTTTGAGTTCTTTGTTTTTTTTCAGGATTTGGATATTGATACATTCAAAACAGTTGTTGAGGAAATCGTTAACAAATTAATATATCCAGTTTACTATAAAAATATCCCCATAGCTTTTTTTACATCCATTGATAAAAATGAGTATGCCAACATTCAAATAAATAGTAGTTTAATACACACAGATTCTAAAGAGATTCTTAGACTATTGTTTATTGAGCAAATTTATTCCTTGTTGAGTCAGGTCAATATTACTTATAATTCAATTTCAAACTCATTAGATGTTGACATTAATTATACTCCAATTGAATTAATTACTAAGAAATTGTTAGAGGAAAATAATATTTCATATAAAGCACAAGTAAAATTAGGCCGACATTATGTTGATTTTCTAGTTGAAAGGGGAGATAAAAAATTAATTGTTGAATGTGATGGACGTGAATACCACAATCCTAATAAGGATTTCGAAAGAGATAAGGAATTACAAAAATTCGGAATTCGTATTTTAAGGCTAACTGGTTCTGAAATATTTAATTCTCCTTCTAATTGTCTTGAAAAAATTGAGCAATCTTTAAATGTTCCAATTACAAGAAATGCAAAATCAATTGATAGTAATCTGGACGATAGCCAAAAAATGGCCTTAACTCATATCACAGGGCCAAGCAGAGTTTTGGCTCCTGCTGGCTCTGGAAAGACAAAAACATTAGTAAATCGTATTTCTCATTTAATAAATGAAGGAATTGATGAAAATAAAATTCTTGCTTTGGCATTTAATAAAAAAGCTGCTGATGAAATGTCTGAAAGGTTGGATAAAAGAGGCATAATTATATCAAAGAAACTAAGTGAAGCCGGAGTATCAATCAGGACATTTCATTCTTTTGGATTTGAGTTGATTAGAGATTATTTAAGATGGCAATTCAATGGTGAAAGAGAAATTTTAGATACTAGAAATTTTATTAGACAAGCTTATACGCCGTTTATTAATGTGCCTGGCTATAAAGTAAATGACACCATTGATAAGATGCTTGAAGCACTTAGAAAAGCAAAGATGGAACTCATCCCAGTGCATGATATTAGTGTGGAACTTGATGATAATATAATTGCCTTCGATGACATCTTCTACAAGTATTTAGAAATTCAAAAGAATCATAATTTTTTCAATTTCGATGACATGATTTATTTATCCTTGCGAATTCTGCTAGATAACAGAATAGCAAGGAATAGTCTTCAAAATAGATTTCAATATATTTTAGTTGATGAATTTCAGGATTTGAACGAAGCACAGCTTCTTTTAATGGAGATTTTATCTTTACCCAATAATAATCTTTTCATTGTTGGGGATGATGACCAAATGATTTATGGTTGGCGTGGAGCAAAAATTTCACACATATTAAATTTTCCTCAGCGGTATGTGAATTCGAAAGATTATACATTATCTACCAATTATCGTTGTACCAAAAAGGTAGTAAAACATTCAAGTTGGTTAATTCAAAATAATAAAAGTAGAGTTCCAAAAGACATCAATCCAAAACTTAATGCCGAAATTGGAGAATTTCAAATTGAAATAGCGGACAATCTATATGAACAGGCTGTTAAAGCAGTTGATTGGATTAGAGAACAAAAAGAAAAGTTAAAAATAAATTGGAAAGAATTTGCAGTATTATATAGGTTTCATGAATTTCAATTTCCGATAGCAATGCTTTTAGATAGTTATAACATACCTCATACTCCAATTAATAACTATCGACTATTTGCAAAAAATCCCGGGAAAGATTTATATGCTTATTTAACTGTTTTATTGCATCCAAACGATGCTACAAATGAAAATTTTGAGCGAATTCTAAAAAGACCGAATAAATATTTTACTAATGAATTAATATCACATGCAACAAATTGGGATACGTTTATAAATCTACATGAAATACCTCATGAACAATGGAGGAAGGATAATGTCAGAAATTTTATTGAACAAATTATTGCAATTAAATCAAAGGTTGGTATTTCTTTAGATACACCTGAGAAATTAGTAACAGCAATTTTCGACACTTTTAATTTCAAAGCATATTACAAAGACCAATCACTCGTTGTTAATGAGATTGAAAAAGCAGGTGATGATATTTTGCTTGAAGTTATAGTGTCTGTCTCAAAGCTATTTAATTCAATATCTGATTTTTACTCACAAATCTATAACTCGATAAACGAGCCCTATGAACGAAATGTCACTACTGAAATAAACAATAATGAAGTACAATTAACAACAATACACTCAACAAAAGGCAAAGAATTTACAAATGTCGTATATTTTAATTTGTCTCAATATGATAATCCACAAAGTGAGAACCAGTTAGAGGAAGAAAGACGCGTTTGTTATGTAGGTGTCACAAGAGCTATAAAAAACATTTTAATCACAACAACTACTGATAAGCACTCTGCTTTTTTAACAGAACTTATTAGGAATCCAGAATTTTTAAAATCCTCCACTATACAATTAAATAATCTTCTTTCACAAGCAAAACAGGATGAAAAACTGATACTTGGCAAAATTGAACACTTAAATAAAGAAATTGAGTCTATATTAAATAATTATCCTGAGCTGAAGGGTGAAGAACTTCAAATAAATAAGAACTTGATTGGTGTACTTCAAAAAAGAAAAGTTGAACAATTACAAAATAAATATCCTGAACTTAAAGGAAAACCTTTAAAGGTCAAAACACCGATATTTAAAAGCTATTTTATAAATCAACGTCTAAAACGCATCGAAACATCACAAAAAATCGTTGAAAATCTTGAGAATGAAATTGAGCAGATTACTTTATCCGAGATTGATTCTAGAAAAAACAAAGTTTCTAAAAATGCACAACTTATAGATGAATTAAATAATAAAATCTTAAATATTTCAAATACAGATTTAGTAAAATGCAGGGATAAAATAATAGATATTAATAGCGAGACTTATTTTAGAGAAATTTTTCCATTAAATAATTAGATGACAAATAGATATTTATACATATCAGCCCGCACCTTCCCTGCGCTTTCAGGCACATTTGGCATTCCCGCAAGGCTTGCCCTCAATCCAAAAATGCCAAAAGAGCCTTCAAGCCCGTCCCTCTCCAGCGCACAGACTGAGAGACAGTGCGTTAAAAATGAGACAAATAGATTAGAAAACAATAACGGCCAGCGTACAACACACAATATAAAACAGTTGGAGTTCAGTGGTTTACGAGCGTTTGGTTCTCGCATCAACTTTTTCCAACGGTGGATACGAACGCGCTCCGAAAACCCAACCATTTCATATTGTCAACCGTTAGGCACAATTTAAAAAAACGTTCCAATGAATGACAAAAAAAGCTCAATAAAAAATGAACTAATTGAATTGATTCAATTTGGAAGATATTTGTATTACAATGAAGCACTGATAGAAAAAAAACTATCAAGTAAGGATGTTGAACATTTAAAAAAGTTGGAAGATTTTATCTTATTTAAGAAAAAACTTATAACAACAAAGACAGCCTATCATAAATGGTATTCAAAATCATTACCCACACTTAGACAATTGTTGCCAGATAGAGTTGATGAATTTCAAAAACTATATATCATTGAAAAGAGAAATATTAAAGAGATTTCATATTTGACTTATACAATATCTGATTATTTTTTAGGATTAAATATTACGAAAGGTTGGGAAAAAAACTGAAGTTGTAAATCCATTTAATGCTTTCTCTTCAAAAATGGAACAGCAAATTGAAATACTTAATTCATGTTTGGACATTATTGACTCAAAACTTGCAGACATCGAAGGAATATTACAATCTGAACTATTCGAAAATGAATTGGAAACAGCAAAAGATATACTAAAAAAGAAACATATTAGGGTCGCAGGTGCACTTGCTGGTGTAACTCTAGAAAGTCATTTGAAAAAAGTTTGCAAAAATCACAATCTAAAATTCAGAAAACCAAACCCAACAATTGTTGATTTCAATGAAGAATTAAAGAAACAAGAATCGATTGACTTAACAACTTGGAGATTGATTCAGCGATTAGGAGATATCAGAAATCTTTGCGTTCATGCTAAAGAAAGAGAACCTACTAAAGATGAAGTTGAAGATTTAATTAGAGGTTGTGAAAAATTGATTGCAGAATTAATATAAAAACTGTGCCTAACAACGGCTATAAAACATGGCAAATTCTTACTCGGCAGAAACGTGGGCAATTCGTTCACACTTCACTTTCCGGCGGAAAGTAAAGCGCTCCGAAATTTTGCCACGTTTCATAGCCTAAACCGTTATGGGCAAGTTTTAAAAAATTCAACCTTTAAGAAAGGTTGACACACTAAAATATGAGAAACATTTCTTTAATGATTTGGAGTCCAGAGACCAATTACAAAACGGGGCGAAACCGAAAAGCCATAAGAGTAGGAAGAATTAATACTTAAATCATATGAAAAATCAAAAAATGTATCTGATTCAATTGGTTACTCTTATAATATTTTTATTCTTGGGTAGTTGCAATAATGATAAGCTTTCAAATTCTAAGGCAAAAAAATTACTTAAGAATGAATATACAAGATATGCTACTTCAACTATCCAGCTAAATGATTTTAGTCTAAGCCCGTCTGTTCCAAATGAGTTGAAACTTCTTTCTGCAAGAGGATTAGCAACATATAATTATATACCTCCGGGAACAAGAGGTTACGGGTGCTACGGACAATTAACCGAATTTGGAAGTCAATACCAAATAGGAAAAATAAATAATCAATTTATCATAATGGCAATTGCAAAAGTAGATTTTGACAAAATATTAGGAATAAAAGAAATTCCCATGCTAAATACTGCTGAAGTTGAATATTCTGAAAAAATTATTGAAATAACTCCCGCAGGTGAAATTTATTATGATATAAGCATTGGAAAAACCAATAATGTAACAGCAACATTTGTCAAATACAACGATGGCTGGCGATTAGAACAAATGTCAACTAATGCAAAGAAAGCAGCAATATCAGAGAATATACAACAATCTAATCAAAAAAAAGGTCAATCATTAACCGACTCAAAAGGTTTAACTGAAACAAATTTAATCCCTTTCAGACCTAATAGAATTAAAAATTTTGAATCATTCGATTTAAATAAATTAGTTGGTTCTTGGATATCAATCACAGATAATTCAACGTTAAAAATTTCTCAAAATAATGGCGAATATACAATTGAAGGTGATTACTTCCCTGGTGTATTAAGAGATGGAGATAAAGCAACTTTAAGTTTAAATAATTCAAGTGACGGTTTATCTCTCAGCCTTATGTATATATTTTCCTCTAAATTGGGAGGTGGAGGTTCGGGTATTGCTATTAATTATTACCAAGAAGATGACCATTTAGTTATTGGAACACCTCCCAACAAATTAATTGATAAAAATGGAAAAATTTGGACTGAAGGTAGTACCATATCAACCGCAGGAATTTATGGGAAGGAATTTAAACGCATAAAATAATCAAATGCTTTATTTTATTAAAATATCCTTGAAATATTAAAAACCAGCCCATAACAACGGCTCATAAAACATGGCGGGTTTTTACTCGGCTGAAACGTGGGATCTTCCTTCTAGCTTCTCGTCCTGCCGGACTGCGAAGCTCGCGGAAAATCCGCCACGTTTCATAGCCAAACCGGCATCGTATGTCCACCAAACATAAGTCTTGGTGCAGAAACAAATTGCAGCATGGGTGAGCCGCACTGTCGCTTGGGCAGAAAGGCAAATGCACGCCAGATAAAAATAACACAAGTCTTAATTTATTTTACACTTCTCTCGTTTCTGATTTTGACTTCTCTCATTTATAATTTAGAGAAGTCTCATTCCCCCGCTCGGCAGCATTTAAACTTCAGAACCGTCGTGTTAGCATTCCCAAGAGACCCTAATAGTTTAAAAGTTGATAAATTATGAATCCTGCAAGCAACCAATGATGAGGGTTTAGCATCTATTAGTGATATGTATAAACACTTAAAATTATGAGATTAGTAAAAACGATATTGCTATTTGCAATTGCATTGATTTTTATAGTATCCTGTGAGAAAAATAAGGATGCTATTTCATTGACAAATATTTATTTACCTCTTGAGATTGGTAATTACTGGCAACTCGATTATTTAACAAAAAAGGAAGTCGTTGGGACAAAAAATATTGGGGACAAAATTTATTATTCGATTCAATACCAGGATGACACATCCTATTATCGGATTGAGAATGATAAAGTTTATGTGATTGAATATGAAGATAATGAATCGGTAAAATTTAACTTATCTGCAAATATTAACGATACCTGGAATTATAATTCCTATAAGGTTAAATTAGTTAGTAAAACTGATACCATTATTGTTAATGATACAAAGTTCATTAACTGTTTTCAATTTTTTTATGATGTTCCGGGATTGGTTGATGAAGAACATAGTATTTGGTTGGCGCCGAATGTTGGATTTGTTCAGGAACAATGTGGGGAATGTTTGCATCAGATAAAGAAGCTTGATAAAGCGAAAATTAATGGTCAGGAAATGGATTATTAAATAAATACTGTTACCAATTATACGCAATCTGGCAAATGGCGGGACGAGCAGGTTATTCATTGGCGCAGCCCAGTTAGGCGGAATATAAAAGAGTAAGCTAAGCGTCATTTGTAATGGCGCTTTCTTAATTATTGAACCTGCCTGCAGCAGGCAAGTTTTTAATTCAATATTGTAATAGGTAGGAGTGGATATTTTAAATGGTTGAAGCGGAATTACAAATTCCGCTTCACGTGTTTTAAATATAAAGAAAAAAAGCGTAGGCCAGAAAAAACGGCGGGCGAGTGTTGGGTATGTGTGTAGGGAGCATCGTTTTTTCATGTTTTTGGTTTGGCTTTGATACTGAGCATTTAGTCGAAGTATTGAAAAAGAACAGTAAAAAAAATAATCCAGCCCCTGCAGGGAAATCCTTTTAGCACTATAGAGAAGTCTTATTCCCCCACTCGGTGGCCACGAAAATTCGGGACCATCGACCCACAAAAGTTTGTTTTGAAAACCCATTAATATTTTCTAAATTTAGTTGCCCCAAACAAGGCGTTTCATCCAACTTATTGAATTTTTAATCAAGCGAAAATTATGGAAAAATTTAAAACATCAAAATTCGTCCTGATAGCGATGCTGCTATCCATTTCTGTGTTTCTGCAGGCACAGGACTATAAAGCTTCACTTTTTGGGATCGAGTCGAACGGAACCACCCTGAACACAAACTCAATTCAGGCCGCAATTGACTATATCCATCATAAAGGAGGGGGGCGATTAATGTTGTATGTCGGCAGATATCTTACCGGTACCATTCATCTAAAATCGAATGTAACCCTTCATCTTGAAGAGGGTGCAATCCTTGTAGGTTCGACTAATCCGTTCGATTATGAAAAAATAGGATCGTGGCAGGCACTTATCTTTGCTCATGATCAGGAAAATATTGCGATTACAGGAAAAGGGGTGATCGATGGACAGGGATACAAGGTGGCAAACAATATCCTTGCGATGGTGCATAAAGGAATTATTAAAGATCCTCAGAATTTGATTTACGATCGGCCCAGAGAAAGCATCCGTCCACAAAATATTTACTTCAAAGGATGCAAAAACGTGACGATTCAGGGAATCATTCTCAAAGATCCGGGTTGCTGGAATCAACAATACGACCAATGTAAAAATCTGCTCATCGATGGAATTACAGTCGATAGTAAATCATACTGGAACAATGATGGGGTGGATATCGTCGATTGCGATAGTGTCATCGTCAGAAACAGTTACTTTGATGCTGCCGACGACGGCATTTGCCTTAAATCGCACAGTGCCGATTTTGTGTGTCAAAATGTATATATCTACAATAATGTAGTGCGTACCAGTGCCAATGGGATCAAATTTGGCACCGCCTCAAGAGGTGGTTTTAAAAATATTAAAATCATCAATAATTTAGTTTATGACACTTATAGGTCAGCGATTACATTTGCGGCGGTAGATGGGGGTTTTGTTGAAGATATTGTAGTCGACAGCTTAAGATCGATCAATACCGGTAATGTCATTTTTCTTCGCATAGGGGAGCGGGTTGCCGGAAAGAAAGGGAGAATGAACAATATCAGCATCTCAAATGTATATGCAACTGTTCCCGCAACCAAAGCCGATGCAGGATACAGTTATGAAGGCCCGGTTGAAGATCTTCCCAGAAATATTTCACCTGCCTCCATCGTAGGGGCTGAGGATGTGAATATTACAAATGTCACTTTACGGAACATTGAGATTCATTATCCTGGCGGAAGTGATCCTAATTATGCAAAACTGGGTCTGGACGAATTGGATAAAGTACCCGAGATGGCTGCAAGTTATCCTGAATTTTCGATGTTTAAAGAGCTTCCTGCATGGGGATTCTACATCAGGCATGCCGATCATATCATATTCGATCATGTTACGCTCGTTGCGGATAAAGCTGAATACAGAACAGCCATTGTACTCGATGATGTACAGGATGCTACATTTACCTCACTTAAAGTTACGGAACCCGGAAAGAAAAAAGATCCGGTTTATTCCTATAATTCAACAAAAGTGAATATTAGCAAGTAGTCAAAACGGGCTTAAACTTCCCATTCATGAAGCGGAGAAAATTTATCGTTCAGAGTGCTTTATATATAGGTGGAGCATTGGTTGCTAACAGATTGCCTGTTTTTGCAAGTACACCATTTATTGAAAAAAGCCAGGATGATCAGGTTGATTTGTACGAACTCTTCAAAAATCCGGGTTCACAATACCAGCCTTTCGTACGATGGTGGTGGAATGGAAATAAAATAGAAAAAAATGAGCTGATCAGGGAATTACACCTGTTAAAAGAAGCCGGAATTGGCGGTGTTGAGATAAATCCGATAGCGTTTCAATCGCGCATAGAAGGTGACGATCTGGGGATTCCCTCCCTTACCTGGTTAAGCGACGAATGGATTGAAATGTTACAGGTAACTTTTGACGAGGCCAAACATTTGGGAATGACCTGCGATCTGATTGTTGGATCAGGCTGGCCTTTCGGAGCTGAAACACTCAGTCTGGATGAGCGTGCAGAAGTTGTGATCATTCATGCTGAAAATATTGAAGGTCCTGCTCATTACGAAATTTTACGATCCGATATTTTCAAAAAGGTTGATCCCGGTGTAACCGTGCCCTGTCATGAGCGTACTTTTGAAATTCTTTCGCTCAAGATGGTTCCTGATCCTATGAGTGCTCTGGATCAGATAATTGAACTTTCGCACAAGCGAAATGATGAACACATCCGTGTTGAGGTACCGGCAGGCAAACATGTATTTTATGCGCTTGTAAAAGTCAGCTCCTTCGCAAGTGTCATCAATGGAGCGCCGGGTGCTGCGGGTCCGATACTTAATCACATGGATAAGACGGCAGTGAGAAAGTACCTCGACCACATGTCGGATACCATTCAGGAAAAAACAGGTCCGCTTTCAAATCACCTCCGTGCATTTTTTACCGATTCAATGGAACTGGAAGGGTGCAACTGGACTTCCGACTTCGCAGCTGAATTTGCAAAACGCCGTGGGTATGATATTATGGACTGGCTTCCTTTTATCATGTTTAAAGTTGGCAGGTTGGGCGCAGTGATTGATGAGAAATATGGTGCGGCTAAAACATCAGATTTTACCGGGAAAATTTACCGTGTCCGTTTTGACTTTGAACTGACAAAAGCAGAACTGCTTGATGAACGATTTACACAAACCTACCTCGAATGGTGCAGGGAACAAAATGTTAAATCAAGGGCTCAGGCTTATGGCCGGGGCTTTTTTCCTCTCGAAACCAGCATTGATTACGATATTCCCGAAGGGGAGTCCTGGACCACAAACTGGCTTAAGCACCGTGTGGGCGAAGAAATGCCCGACGATGATTACCGTCGGGGAAGGGCCTATACGATGATTAATAAATATATTTCATCAGCCGCTCACCTGAAAGGAACCAGAGTGGTTAGCTGCGAAGAGATGACGAATACATATCTGGTGTTCAATACCTCACTGGAGCGATTAAAAACGGGTTCCGATCAAAGTATAATGTCAGGTATTACCCACTCCCTTTGGCACGGATTTAACTATTCGCCACCGGAAGCACCTTACCCCGGATGGATTCAATACGGTTCCTATTATAATGAAAAAAATAACTGGTGGCCTTACTTTAAGTATCTGAACAGTTATAAAGCAAGGATATCTGCACTTTTGCAAAATACGGATATGTACACCGATATCGCCATTCTTCCTGCCAATTATGATTTATGGGGTGAAAAAGGTGTGCAAACCGATCCATTTCCTGAAAGACTCAACATCCCTTATACCTCGCTGCTTTGGGAATCTATAAATAAAAACGGTGGGGCTGCGGATTATACCTCGGAGATCATCATTAATAAATCAACTTTAGAAGATGGGAAGCTCTGCTTTGGCCCTAAAAAATTCGGAACCCTTATTCTTGCAGAAATTTCAGGTATGAATCCCGAAACGCTTGCTAAGTTGTACGACTTTGTCGCAGAGGGTGGCAGGATTTTTTGTATCGGAAAATTTCCTGAAAAATCACTGGGATTAAGCAATTATAGAAAACGTGACAGGGAAGTTTTGGATTGGGTTGAAAAGTTAAAAGCTTTCTCCGACAGGTTTATTCTGCTGAAGAAGCCTGAAGATAATAGGTTCCTGGAATGGTATCGTGAAGCAATGATCAAATATACCATTCCGCATTATCTGAAAATTGAAAAACCGGATCGGTTTTTAATGCAGAATCGTTACCGGAGTGATGATGGCAAGGAAATCTTCTTCTTTGCAAACAGTCATGTGCAAAATGCGCAGCATACAAGTATTATATTTTCAAAAGAAATTACCGGTCATCGGCACGGATGGGTGTGGGACCCTGAAAGTGGCGAGCGTTATCGCATAAAAATCGGTAAGGATGGAAAATTTGAACTAAATCTTGGGCCTGCTGAATCGATCATCATCGTATTTGACAAGGAAAACAGGGGAGATGATTGGTGTCAGAAGCCAGTATCTGGCAAAACCCAGAAAGAGGTTACAGGTGCCTGGGAGCTTGAATTTATTCATTGTCGTGGAGAATTCGTTGACCCTACCAGACTGGAATTACTCAAAGATCTGAAGGAAATACCGGAATACGCCCATTTTTCAGGAACTGTAGTGTACAGGAAACAGATTGAGATTGATCAGACCATTCCTGACTATATAAATATTGGAGTAGCTTATGGAGTTACAGAATTAAAGGTGAATGGACAAAGTTGCGGTATACGATGGTATGGAAACCGTATTTATCCGATTAAAAGTTTTTTAAAAACGGGAATAAACGACTTTGAAATTAAAGTAATTATAGAGATGGGTAATTATATGAAATCTTTGACCGATAATCCGATTGCACAGTATTGGACCAACCTTGCCCGAAAAAATCAGCCACTCAACCCAATGGGATTGATCGG